>JAEIGA010003883.1_pt1 | contig 23221 bp, 17 predicted proteins | sample 9270691 | NCBI WGS metagenome assembly JAEIGA01 (sample SAMN17057246, study PRJNA624740) | gut metagenome | biome: biome; isolation source: fecal sample | host: Bos grunniens | place: China: Xizang | collected 2019 | reverse complement strand
GGATTAAAACCGTTCATCATATTATAAAGACTCATTTCTGTTCTCCTTTATTTAGATTCAACTTCAAGAAGTTTCTTAAGTGCAAGGTCAGATACCTTAGCATCAAAGTAGATATGAGCAGGATTACCGCTCAGAACTTTAATCCAGCCTTTATTCAGAAGGAAGTCATCCGGAGCATTGATACCTTCTTCAACCAGCTTAGACTTAGTGTACTCCACCTTATAATTCATAGTAACAAGATCACTTGCCAAAGAAGCGTGACCCATGTAATTACAAGAATAAGTATTACCAAGAAGATCAATCCAGCCGTAGTCAAACTTTGGATTATTCACAATTCCCTGGAAGAGTGCATAATGAGAAGACAGAGACGGCCAGGTATCAGACTCAATGATAGCAATAACCTCTTCTTCATTTACAGTATGATAGCCGCCCATTTTATTTATTGCTACAGGAAGAACCTCTTTAGCTCCGTATTTACGAATAGCATCTTTGATATACCAGTACTCACTTGCTTCTTCAATGCTATCAACATATTCCCAAGCTTCTACGGTTCCGTAAGACTTCTTATAAATAACATATTTAGTCATGATATTCTCCTTTACCATTTTACACTGATACTATAAGAATAAAAGTCTCTAGACTCTCCAGCACTTTTTGTAATATCCCCGTCCTGGAAGCCAAGTTCCTTGAGAGCTACTGTAAAGAGCTTCATATAGATATGAGGTTCGACATACTTAGGAATAAAGGTTTGATAAATAGGGCCTTTTGATGTACCGATAACTAGGGTATTATCAGTCTTAGGTTCAACGAGATTTATAGTAAACTTTCTTTCTTGAACAAATTCATTCATTTTAATTTTAATGATATTCATGTGCTCTGAAATATCCCAGTTGATAGTTTTTACTTTCTCTATAAGTTGTTCCTTAAATGTTTTCATTCTGTTCTCCTCTCAAAAAATCTCTGTGGTCATTGCTGTCAAGATACTCCGCAGTAAGCGGCACACGATTAAGTTGAATCCCTTGATGCTCAAGGTACTTACAAACTTCAAAGCTAAGGTCTTCGAGTGCTTCCTTATAAGCCCCGTTTGAATCTGCATAGAGAGCTTGCATATATTTTCCAAGGAAATCTACAAAGTCATAAAACTTTTTGTTTTGCTTGCTGTCTCGGCACTTAAGATGACAAGTCTTAGAAGCTGCCTCACAACCTGAAATACTACAATCAGGAAAGTCGTCATAGTGTGGTACAATACATTTATTATACTCAGAAAGCTTAGTACAGTTTCCATCAAAGTGATATCTACAATTTCTAAATCCGCAACTAGGCAAATCAATTCTCATTTTTAAGTCCTCCCAAAAATTTGTATTTCATGTCCGTAATTTCAGCTTCAGAGATAATATACATTCCAGGATGACTATCAACTTCCTGAAGTCGAGTCCCAAAGTCATCAAAGATCTTTTGAGCGAGTTTATAAAGAGCTTCAAGTCTTTGGTTATAAGAGTCGACTGTAGGTTCTTGATCAAGAAGACACCCAGCGAGGCAGATACCAGCACGCCAATCTTCTCCTTCATGTTGGTACTCAGGTTCACTCCAAGTTTTATCTAAGGTCTCTTGAAAATGGTTCGCATCAATAAGTCTCATATAAAGTCCTCCTACTATTTCTATTATATTATACAGCTTCATAAGACCCAGAATATTAGTTTTAATAATTTTATTGCTAAATTATGTAGACACTCTAAAATTTTATTACAGGAGGTAAAGTCTATGACAGAGACTACCGTAGAGGTTCTTAATAACGAGTCACCAATTATAGAAGAACCTAAGCAAGAATTTCCGACCATGACTGTTGCCGAGTGTCAGGTTGAAACTCAAAAGCACATCGAGGCTGTAAGAAAATATATAAGATTTATAATTGATAAAATCGACCTTAGAGGCGTAAAGCATGATGCTTCTAAACTTGAGAGTCCTGAGGTTGAGTTATTTGCAGAGCAGACGCCTAAACTTGCTGCTCTTACTTACGGCACTGAAGACTATCAGGCATCTCTTGAAGCGCTCAAACCCGCTTTAGATCATCACTACGCCGCGAACCGCCATCACCCGGAGCATTTTAATAACGGAGTTAATGATATGACTCTTGTAGACATTATTGAGATGTTTTGTGACTGGAAGGCGAGTACTTTAAGACAGAATGATGGAAATCTTCTTAAGAGTATTGAAACGAATGCCGAAAGATTTAACATGGATGGGCAGCTTAAACAAATTCTTATGAACACTGCGAGAATGCTAGATGAGCATGACTAATAAAAGAAGGACGGATATCCGTCCTTCTTTCTCTATAATTAGGATTACTTTATAGTTGCTGTAAAACAATTTAAAAATAAATAAATTTAATAAATCTATTTGCATTTTTCTGCTAAATTATTTGAGTCGCAAGCAAGCCTAAAGACTTAGTGACTAGAAAGGGTTATATAAAATGGGCAGAAAAAAAGTCGACCGAAGCGATAAGGTGATACAGACTTTTGAGACTACTCGACCGCTTAAAGTAAGGTTGGAAGAGCTAGCTAAGAAACGATGTATTACAGTATCAGCGCTTATTAGAGAAATTCTTGAACGGCATTTTGAAGAAAGAAATTAATTTTGAAAGGAAAATTTTATTATGGCAGAAAGACAGACTAATTACACTATTGGTGAGTGCGCAGACCTTCCCTCTAAGGGTCTTATTTATGGAAGTAACATTCCTTCTCAGGTTGAGCTTCGTTCTATGACAGCAAGAGACGAGATGAAGAGACTTGCACCTAGTACAACTCAATTTAAGACTCTCGCAGATATTATTGAGGGCTGTATGATTGAGAAGTACCCTGTACATGTATATGACATGGCACTTGGTGACTATGAATATCTTCTTCATAGACTTCGTATTGTTACTTATGGTGATGAATATAAGATGACTCTTCGTTGTCCCTACTGTGGTGATTATATCGACGCAGTCGCTCATCTTGAAGAGCTCAGACTAAAGGAATTTGATTCTGCGAAATTTGAAGCTGCTCGTACTATTATCCTTCCTAGAAGCGGTAGTAAAATTACTTTAAATTTCCAGACTCCTCGTATCTTAGATGAGAATGAGGCATATGTCAAAGATATGAAGCGTCGATTTAAGGATGCTGAGATGGACTTTACTTTGATGTCTACTTTGATGAGTGCCATTGATACAATCGATGGCTCTGCAATTGATTCAGTAAAACTTGAAACATTTATCAACCGTTTGCCTGCTCTTGATATGACTAAAATTTTGAATGCCATTGAAGAGCTTAACAGTATTGTAGGAATTGATAATTCCATTACTGTAAACTGTAATAAGTGTGGAGGAGAGGTACTAACCTCCTTTCGCTTTGGATCGGAGTTTTTTAGACCCACGCACATCTGAGGATGGTTCGCCATACGGTCCTAAAAGATATAGAGAAATTGTAAGAGAATGCTGGTACATCAGTGATAACACCAATACTAGTTACACTGATGTGCTAGATATAAGTTACATCGAAAGGATGTATTTGCTACGATTTATTCATGAAAAGCAAGAGGCTACCAGGGAAGCTTTGGAAGCCGCAAAGCAACGGAATAATTCACGCTAAAATTATTTAGCTTATTCTTAGAAGGGAGAGACTTGACCTATGGATGAGTCCTTTAAAAATTTAAATGGACCAACAGCAGATGCTATACAGTCTGACTATCTTGCAAAAGAAAGAAGAGCAGCGGAGGAACTGCTCGCACTTCAATTAGGAAATGCAAAGAAGTTAGCCGACCTACGCAGCAAGCTATTATCACAGTTAACTGAGGAAGCTTTAGAGGAAGGCAAGGCAGTAGAGGATTATTTAGCTGAATATGGTTTACAACGACGCTTAGAGGCCTTAGCTACAGAGCTTAAGGCAACACAAAGCGCTCAGGCCGGCCAGCTAGATGAACTACAGGCTGCGCAGCAAGCGACTAGTCAAAAATTATTAGCAGCAGAAACTAAGCTAGGCCAGCTTAGATCAAAGCAGTTGGCAAATGAAGCGGCCCAAAGAAAAGCTTCCCTTGATGCTTATCATAAGGCAGAGCTTGGGGCAATGCAAGAAAGAGCTAAGCTAGATGCCCAGCTACAGTCTCAACCGGGAGAGGTTGTCTCTCCTGATATTGCTATAGATCCGATTGAAGCACAGATTACTCCACAAGTAGGCGAGATAAAACTAGAGGAACAAACTGTTGAGGTTGCTCCAGTTGAAGTAGAAGCGGATATTAGAGCTAAAGCAGAGGATTTACAAGGATTAAAAACTCAGGTAAGCTTAGAGCCTCAAATTGGAGCACTTCCTGAAGTAGCTGTGCCTGTAACGCTTACTCCTGATTTAACACAACTAGAGAATCTTGAAGTTGCTGTTAAAGCGACGTTATTAGGAGATACTGCTAACTTATCTGCAGAGCTAGCTGAGGGGGCGGTAACAGTTTCTAAAGCCCCCACCGAGGATCGGGCCTCAGCACTTGGTACAGTCCAGGATGTAGAAGCTTCTATTATAGCACAACGCTCTAATGCGGAAGCAGAGTTACTTAGCACTAGATTATCGTCATTAGACGCGATTAGAGTAAAAGTTTTAGAGCTAGCTCAAGCTGCAGGAACCACTTTATCTTCGGTAGATCCTTCAGCTGAGACTATGGTCATAGCTCCTGAGCTAAATAACTCTAAAGTAGAAGAAATCTCTCAAAGACTTAAAGAAGCTTTAAACTTAGAGTCTATTGTACTCCCAGGTACTATTACTCCCGCATTAGATGAAGCACAAGTTAAAGAGCTAATTAAACAGCTGAGTGCTGCATTATCTTTGGAGCCTACAGTTGAGGTAGAAAAAACTGTAGGGCTTTTAGTTAAGTCTTTAACTCAAGCCTTAGACTCTGATACAGCGGGTATCTCTGCAAATATATCTGCTGGAGGACTTTCTGAGGACGCCAAAACTCAAGTACTCAAAGACATAGCAGATCTTCAAGCTCAGATAGATGAGACTCTCAGATTTAGCGTTACGCCTGAATCTGAAGAAGCTAAACAAGCTGTTGTCAAAGCTGTAGCCGAGTATGAAGCACAGACTTTAGCGGCAGTAAAGAAAGCAAAGGGCCAAGAGCTTCAGCTTGTTACACAAGCATTTAAGACCCAACAAATTACTACTGATCAACTTAGACTTCAACATGATAGTGAAGTCGCTGTGCGTCATGCAAAAGCACTTGCTGATCAAGCAGCTTTACAGTTAGAGCTTAGAAAAAAAACTCTCGTTTCTACGGCCGAGTTGCAACAGCAACATGAAGATGCGCAGACTGCACAACATCTGAAAGCTCTAATTGCACGTCAAAATAAGGAAATTGAGCTTAAACAATTAAGCTTAATGACTGAAGCTGACTTGCAACAACAATATGAAGATGACAAGGCGCTAAGAGCCGTAGATGCTCAAACAAGGTTAGAGCAAAAGAAACAGGAACTTGCCTTAGCTACCCTTGCAGCAAAGGATGAGGAGTATCTCAGAAATGAGGCTCTCGCTGAACAAGAAGCTGCTCGCTTAGATGCTCAGATCAAGGCAGCTCAAGATGAAGCAGCACGAGTAAAACAGCAAATTAAGAATGAAGAAAATCTTATAGCTGTACGTCTCAAGTCTGCGTTTAAAGGTGATGATGCCAAGTATGGTGAAAATCCTGCAGCCCTTAACACGGATATTGCAGCCCAGGTAAAAAACGGACGATCTGTTGCAGCTCGTGATGAATTAGCTGCTAAAGAAGAGTCATTAAAACAGGAGCAGGCACAAGCAGAAGCTGCTGCAATACAAGAAGCTGAAAGCAGTGGCCAGGTAGTTGATGAAGCAGCTATAAAGGCTAAAATTCAAAGAGAGTTTGATATCCGTCGAGAGCAAGCGGCTCTGGAAATAGCTGAGAAATATTCTCAAGAAGACGCTGAACTTGAGCGCTTATTGGGAGTAAAACAAAAACAAGAAGACATTATAAATAAGGCCAAAACAGACGCGAGGAAAAAAGCAGACAAGGAAGAGGAAAAACAGCATAAAAAGCGCTTAGGCCAAGCGGCTGAGTTAAAAGATTATGGCAAGGTCGGACAGACCTTAGACACTCTTTCTAAGTTCAATTCTCAAGCTACTAAAGAAAAGCTTATTGCAGAAGGCATGGACCCAGATGAGGCTGCAGAAGAAGCTGCAAAGGCGCAGAAGGAATCTATTGCAGCTATTGGTGATCTTGCGACAACCCTTAATCAAAAAGGCGTTGAGATTGCGAAAAAGCAGTCAGCTATTGATACTCGTCTACAAGGTTTAACTACAGATGAGAGTAAGGGTGGCATTGAGAAGAAGTCTGGGTCTTATTGGAAGACGATCAGCGACGACATTACTAAAGGTATTGGTGTCTCAAGATTTTTCAAACAGGAAACAGTTGCCGCAAGTGTAGAAAAACTTGTTGGGCAAGGTATCTCGTTTAATCTTGAAGAACGTGCTTTCTTAGATACCTTAAAAGATAAGGTTGCGACCACCTTTAATGTGGCTGACGGTACCCTGTTAAAATTGGTTCGTATTCAGCAAGCAGATACGTCCGCTGCCAGATTAGGTATGGAGTCTGCATTAACTGAATTCTTGAACAGTATGTATGCTACTACTGAGTATATGCAGCAAGCTGCTGAGAGTGTACGTCAGAACTTATATGAAGCAACTGCCTTAATGGAAGCTAAGCAAGCTACTGAGTTTGAATATGAAGTTCAGAAGTGGTTAGGTTCCTTGTATTCTGTAGGTTTCTCTCAAGCAGAAGGTATTGCTAGTACTCTTGGTAAATTAACCGCTGGTGATATTTCTGGTATTACTGAAGGTAATATGGGTAACCTATTGGTTATGGCTGCTAATGAAGCTAGTATCCCGATCGCTCAAATTCTTGAAAAAGGTTTAGATGCAAAACAGACCAATACCTTAATGGAAGCTATGGTTAATTATTTAACCAAGATCTATAATGAAACTAAAGGTAGTAATGTATTAGCTCAACAGTTTGCTGATGTATATGGCTTGGCTGCGTCTGACTTAAAAGCTGTGGCAAACTTAAGCTCTTCGCTGCAGGTGGTTGCAAAGCAGTCTGAAAATTACGGCAGTCTATTGAAACAAGTGAATGACATGACCAATAGCCTAAGCGATCGTACTAGTGCAGGCGAAATGTTCGATAATGTTAAAGAGAACTTTATGTATACATTGTCAGCTACTATGGGCAACAATGCAGTACTGTCATCTCTTAACTTAACCGCAAACCTCTTAAAAGACTTGGTTGGCGGTATCGATTTGCCGTTCTTGAACGTATGGGGCTTCGGTGTTGACCTTAATACTACCGTAGCAGACTTGATGAATGTTGCAGCCCTTTCAGGTACTGTATTAGGCGGTATGGGTAAACTTATTGCAGGTTTGTCTAACGGTGTCGGTCCTTCTAGTATGCTAAGAGCTTTTGGCGTAGATACTGGAAGCGGTGGGCCCGATGTGGTGTCTAGAGGTACTAGTGCAACAAGTATCACTACCCGTAGTGGTAGCACTGAGTCTGAGTCTGGTTTTATCGGAAATGAAAATGCCAGCGATATTAAAGAAAAAACAGTTAGTGATGCAGCCGCTCCACATGAGAAGCAGGTTGCTGAAGCTAAAGAAGAACAAGAAGATAAAGAGGAAGCCAGAGCTCAAATGATGGCTGGACATATTGTGGATATTTATGAGTTGTTACAAGAAGTAACTCAAGGGGCTAAGAAGTTCCATGTACAGCTTGATATCGGCAATAATCCAATGTCTTGGGCTGGAGGCACCTGGAATTAATAAGGAGGTTTGTATTACTTATGCATAAATTTGGTTCGTCTGGGTTGGTAACTGGATATATAAAGCAGCTTCTTGCTTCCTTTAATTTACCAACAACACGAATTTATACACAAGAGCATGCACAGTATTTTGAGGAACATCGCAAAGAATCTCCTTACATATTGGAGTCTTTTGACTCGTTTGCTAATGTCCCGGGGGTTAATCCAAATGCATTGGTTAACCCCAGTGCCCAGCAGGTTACTGGAACTTCTATTGTGCCATACTTAAAAGAAGGCCGTGTACAGTATTATCTAGGAGGCTATTATACCTCAGATAATAATTTTGTTCCTGGGAAGTGGCAAGAAATGACCTTGAATGTAAATGATCTTAGTGGTGGTCAATGGATTACTTATGATCGAGGAACAGCTTATAGAAATAGAACTAAGAAACTTCAACTTAAAAACAATATTTATGATTCCTATACTCATGAATATCTTGGTGAGTATCTTAGATTCTTACGAGACTATGATCATATAGACTTAATGCCGTTATATAATTGTTTTAGTAATAGACAATGCTTGACAACCACTTCTTTTGATGTATCTCTCTTTGAGGGTGCGTCTTCCTTTGGTAGATTTAATGTTGCAGATACCAATTATAAAATCTATATCGTACCTGTAAAACTATTCAAGTCTTACACGATTGCTATCGACTCCGCCCAGCCTATCGAGATGTGTTGTGGATTCTATACAACTAAGCTAGAAACAGACTGGCCAAAGGTAGCAAAAGATTTTATGGTAAAAACGTATATAAGACAATCCACCACGAGATTTAATCAGCCTTTCTTGTATACTGCTCTTCAAGACATCGCCCCAGATGTTTTACCGGAGTTTCCAACTAGCGAGGATATTAAGAACCACTTAGAGGCACGACAGTTTCTATCTGAGATTGCCCCATATGAGAGTACCTTAAAACTATTTATTAAAGTACCAAAGGACGTATCATCGTCTATTACAATTTTGGAAGGTGATTATGTCAATTGGAATGACTTCGTTGCTCAGGTAACAACAGCAGAGGATGCCAGCGTATATTCAAGATCAAAGTTAAATGTACTATACAATCGTACAATACTTCCAAATGAAGCTATTTTTAGTGAGGATATTCCTGAGCTAATTACACCTTTGCATTTATTAAAACTTAATACCGGTAGCCACATTCCATTCTCTGATAGACTTTTGGAGTATCTCTTAGATGGCTGTATTACAGGTGGAGATAACGAAGTGCGAGAGAATGTGCTAATGGCCCAAACTCTAGCGAGTTGGAGATACCCAGGTGGCACTATTCCAGGAGACTATTACGTACTTAAGACAGTTAATTCACAGATTCACATCATTTATACAGATAGAGCCCAGTGTCAAATAGGAGACCGATATGTAAAATCCCTAGTACATAATAAAGGTTCTGTACCTTCTGGATGTGCTGAAGGTTTTTGCCAACACATAAATTTAGTTACAGGAACCACAGAAGATGTAGATGAAGGACCTTTTGCTAAATGGCGTCCAACTGCAACTGACGTAATAGCAACTTCTAAACTAGTTAAAGCAGCGGTACCATCTTTCCAATATAATCTGGTTAATGGTGTTTGGAACCCGATGCTGCGCAAACTGTTCTACCGAAATTTATCTACTCAACAGGCAAAGGCCGGCCATATAATTAATGATGTTTTAGGTTATGTAGATAAAGATGTAGAAAGTACTTTCTTTGCAAAACATCAAAGTTCTCCAACCTTGATTGAAACTAAAACAATGCTTAATTTTGACACTTGGGAGGATATTGTCGAATGAGCCGAATTGGAGAAAACAATTACATTTATATATCACATTTAGACCAAAATTTTCAGGCATGGAGATTGCCTTGTTGTCCTGAAAGCATTACAGACTCAATGGAGTCTAGCTTTAATTCAGCTACTGCTCTTGGTCGTTCCGCACCTGTTTATACGTACAGCCATTCTGGCCCTCGTACTGTAGTTATTGATCTAGCTTTTCGTATTGATCAATTTGACGATGAGAATATGGTAAATCCGTATGCTCCGCCAGCTGCACCGGGTGAGTACCAAGTAGATGGCTTTATTAGAGCTTTGCAAGCAATTTCATTGCCGAAATATGATATGTCTAATAAAGCAGTAGAGCCACCTTTAGTAGCCCTTCGACTTAGCAATGAAGTTTTTATTAAAGGGGTAGTAACTAGCCCCATTCAAGTTACTTATGGGCTACCTCTTATTTATGGAGAGAGGTATGCATTTATTAAAGTATCATTGACTGTCACAGAGGTTGACCCTTATGACGCGACAGCTGTTTTTAAGAATGGCTCTTTTAGAGGTTTAGTTAGTTCTTTACGAAGTAAGATGGGCCTCTAATAAAAAATTAAGTTTAGGGTAGGTATGCCTTATGGAAATTTTAAATAATAAACGTGTAAATACTTTTGACTATACTTCACGTTATAGTGGCGTTGCTTATTACTTTAATACAAAAACTCAACGCGACACCCCAGGGATTTGTAGAAAACTGAATACAGATACTTCTTATGTACTACATAAAGTGACTCAAGCGGATACTTTGGATTCTATTGCATTGACGTATTATAATAATCCAACTTACTGGTGGGCCATAGCTTTATTTAATAAAATTAATGACCCGTTTGTCAACCTTGCACTTACTTATAGTACTTTGAAAATACCTACTATTTCGAGTCTTGTATTTGAGGATTAATAATGGCAGATTATAGAGAGAGAAAAAGCTTACTATCCAACACATCAAGAGTACAGGCTCCATGGATAAAAGTAACGATTGGTAAATATACTTTTGGAGTGTTTAGTAAACGCCAGGCAGCAGCTAAAGATGATGCTGGTTATTATACACAGCAATTTAATGTGCAGTACCCAAGCTATGTAAAAAGTTTGAGTATTAAAAAAATAAATGGTCAGGTTAATACCTATACTTTGCAGCTACAGTATCCAATCAGAACAGGTGATGATCCTAATTTAATCGAAAAAATTCTAAGTAGTGTATCAGCTACTCGTAAGATCGTGTTTAGTTACGGAGATGCTACAAATCCTGCTTACGTTTATAAAGATGAAGAAGCTATCATCACTAATGTTCAGCAAAGTTTTAGTATGAATGATACTATTCAAAGTGTTATTACTTATACTATTACGGCAGTCTCAGGTTCTGCGTTGGCAGGAGCAGGAGCTTTTACTTTTGTAAATACATCACCAAAGAAGCCGAGTGATGAGATTAAACGAGTCTTCAAAGCTAATGGAACATATGGTCTACAAGATTTATTTAAAGGAATGAGTCTTGCGAATTTAGACAAACTTGTTGACGGTACAGACCAAGCAGTAGAACTTGACACAAAGGTTAATATATCTCCTCTCGACTATATTAATTATTTAGTAGGGTGCATGGTACCTGCAGGCTCATCTTTAGGTTCGACTACTAGTGATATTTATATTTTAACAATACATGATGAGACTGTCTTTGATAGCTTCTTTAGTGATGTTGCTGGTAACGGTGGCCCGTATTTTAAGGTAACGAGAGTATCATCAAATACGTTAAATCGTACAGATGCTTTTAACATAGATATTGGTATAAATACTTCGACTCTCGTTAGAAACTTTACAGTAGAAAATAATGAAAACTATTCATTACTTTATAATTATGCTGCAGAGCTAGCACCAGAAAACTATACCAGTAGGCTAAATACTAGCGGTAATTGGGAACAGACTTTTGCTCCTATGGCTACTTCAAAGAATGACCGTTATCTAACTAGAACCGAAGATAGAGTCTGGTTCTCTAAATTAACCAAGTATCCTATAAAAGCTACTATTACAGTACGTGGGCTACTTCGTCCTGTAACTTTAATGCAATACGTAAGACTTAATGTCATCTTCCCTGGTGGCAATCGTCATATAAGTTCTGGACTATATATTATAACTCAACAAGTAGATAAGATAGATGAAGGCGGTTATGATACAACTTTATCTATGACAAGGATTTCAGACTAAGGAGGTTTTATGGTAACATTAGCTGAAATTTTAGATATGAAAATTGGTACTAACCTTTGCAAGGTTAGGGTACCTTTATTTGAGCCAGCTGGAAATAAAGCAAAGGTAGAAATGTGGGCAACAATGATGTTGCCTCCTGGAATTCAGGCGGGCTATGAAGTAGGAGACGTTGTATTTGTTACATTTTCTGACAATGATTTAGGTAGACCTGTAGTACTGGGACAGTTATATCGTGGCCCAGAGTCTAGTAGTAATAGGATTGATAATTTAGGAAAAGCGGGAGATCAACTAGATAGAGCAAGTAAGTTTAGTTGTTTAGATCTAACAGCTGAAGGCAAGGTTGTATTACCTGCAAGTACGTCTTTTACTGGTACCAACCCAGCTACCGGCTACAACTCAATACAGGATATAATAGACGCTATTGAAGCTTTAAAGGAGAAGGTTGCTGCACTTGAGCCGCAGGAAGATAAAGGCCTTTTAGATATGATTTTTGGAGATTAACTACTTAATAAATTTATTAAATTTAAAATAAATGTGCTAAATTATACGATTAGGAGGTTTTATATAATGAGATCTTTAAAATTTCCAAAAATGTTTGGCACAAACTATACTAATGTCTGGCAGGAGTCAGAGCATAAAGAAGCAACAGCGCAGAATCTAAAGCTTACCTTGAATTCGATGCGAGGAGAGCTTTTAGGTGATCCCTATTTTGGAATGTTATTGCAGCAATATATGTTTGACCAGAATAATTATATTTTACGAGATGTAATTGCGGATATGGTCTATACCCAAGTAGCTGTATTTATTCCACAGTTAAAAGTAGAACGTAAGGGGATTACTATTATTCAAAACCGTAGGTTAGGGCAGCTTATTTGTAAGATTCAAGGTATCAACCAAATTGATTACCTGCCTAATACTTATGAGTTAGTATTATTTACTGAGAGTACTATTTAAGGAGTGAGATAGAATGTACACTTACAATGAGCTAAATGCAGTAGAATTATCTCCAACTAAAAAAGATTATTACCAAGTTTGGAATGAACTGTTAGATGTAGCTGGAAAATTATCCAATCGTTGGGATCCGTCTGCAACAAATGAGTCTGACCCCGGAATAGTGCTATTAAAAGTTCTTACTGCAATTACTGACAAATTAAGCTATAATATCGATGTAAATACTCTTGAAGCTTTCATGCCTTCTGCAGCTCAAGAGTCCTCTATGAGAAAGTTATGTGAGATGCTTGGCTACGATATGAAATTCTACGAGTCGGCTACCACAGACGTTAGAATTACTTATCAGGGAGATGTCTTTCCTGATTCGAATATTACGATCGACCCTTTCTCTAATATTAAAGACCTAGAAGGCACCGTAAACTACTTAACTCTCGAGCCCGTAATTTTGAATGCTACCAAGCGTAGCCAAGTTGTTACATGTATTGAAGGTGAATTGATTACTTGCGAGACTACCGCAGGTAATAGAATAACCTTAGAGCATTTAGATGACAACTATCGCTTCTACTTGCCTGAGAGACAAGTAGCTGCGAATAAGATTTTTGTATCTAGCTATAGTACTCAAAATTCAGTTTATTGGGAGCAGGTATCTAATCTTAACACTCAACCCCTAGCTTCTACTGTTTTCAAGTTTGGCTATGACTCTAGTATGGGGCTACCGTACTTAGAGTTCCCGGAGGATATTGGTTCTTTAATTCAGACTGGCTTAATGATCCAGTTCATCCGTACCAAGGGTGCAAGTGGTAACATTGCTACGGGCACATTAAAAACATTGGAGAAGCCTTTATCGTGGTCAGCAAGTACAGCTCAATCTGACACAGTTTCTTCCGCAGAAATTGTTGAAGGTGCCGCTAGCGCTGCAGCTGATTGGCAAGATGTTACTCTTTACACAGTAACTAATATTGCAGCTGCGAGAGATGGAAAAGATCCAGAGACTATTGATGAAGCTTATTGGGGCTTCCAGAAGACAATAGGCACTTTCGATACTTTAGTTACTTGTAGAGACTATATGAACAAGATTTATCAGATGACCAAGTCGAGCTTATCATCTGATCCACTTGTTAGTAATATAATTGTAAGCGATATTAGAGATGATATCAATAGAGCTTATTCCATAAGTACTCTAACAGATCGCGGCCAAGAATATAGTTATGAAACTCATAAAGATGACTTAGGACAACCGAAGATTAATTATTTTGATTTAGTACTCTACCCATTTGTAGCTACAAACGGTTTGAATACTCAGTCAGAATATGAGGCATCTTTTACATATACAGACAGACATACTGCAGAAATTATTGAAAAATTGCAGGAATCTAAAACTATTGCTCATAACTTTGTATACCCCACAGCAGATGAAATTGCTTGTATTAAAATTTATTTCCAGTTATCTGCTCGTCTGAATACTACCTCGAAGGTTACAGCCCTTGAGGCAGCCGAAATCGAATTAGCTGCTCATCGTGCTTTATATAAGGATTTTAATTCGCATAATATGACCTTTGGAGATGAGCTCCCATTTGACTTGATTTTAAAAACTTTAACTAATGCGGATTCTAAAATCAAGAATGTAAGCTTGGATGACCCGAAGCTTTATGTATCTATTTGTACTGTAAGCGGTAAGGAATTCCCATTAACTGGAGATTATGTCTATACGAAGCAGTCGGAAGCAGAGCAAGCTAGAAAATACTACCTGGATCTAGTACTTCGTAATGTACTAGCAGGTAAAATCTCATTACTAGAATATGATACTACTTTTACCCCGAGATTAGACTGCGTAACTTATCCAGCTAGTAGCGCAAATGCAACTACGACTGCAAGCAAGTTATTGCCTACTGAAACAGGTATTCAGCTTTCTACCGGCGCTACTGATACCAACAAAAAACTATCAATTCTCTCTACTGCGACAGAGCCGGGTCTATTAAACCAAGACTTGAGCTCAAAGGCTTTAGCCTATACCAATACAAACACTGGTATTTGTACTTTAAAGCTATGCACTAAAGAACCTGATGGTAGTCAAATTAAACGAGCAGACTTTAGTAAGGTTATTGGTAATATTAAAGTCTTAACTTTAGACTTGTATACTCCAGGGTCCGAGACTCCTGTGTATAAGATTGAGTATATCCCACAGCTAAATGCAGCAGGAACTGCCTTTAGATTAGACGCTCAGTTATTTGAGGCTAGTCTACCTGTGACTTCCTTTGACTTTTATACAGCCTCAGGCCTTGAGGCCCCAGCTAATGTGACAGTAATTGAAAACTCGGAGTCTTATGAGGTACCTGACTTATTGGATCTTACGCTCTGTAAGCTCCCTTTCAATAACCGTGCATCTAAGAATGTAATTGATAAGGTCGTAGTAAACCTTACTCCAGCACTAGATACTACAGGTTCAGATCTAGTAAATTCAGCGGTGGTAGCTCTTACCTATTTTGACTTTTCTTGGGACGATACCTCTAATACCACCGTTTCTGAGAGTGACTCGACGAATTCAACTAATTTACTAGAGTCAGGGGCTATAGCTATTAAAACGCCAGTGACATTGTTTACTTGTGGCCCAACCACGGAGACTAGCAAGGGTGATAGTGCTACTCTTGAGCTTAAGCTGCCTGAGGATGTCTCAATTACCCTAGGTGAGGCATTTCCATATCGTTTCTTCTTAAAATCTTATGAGAAGGGTATTGACCCTGTAGGAATTCATGAGTCTGATTACTTCCCAACTAGATACTCTCTTTCATGTAATACTACAGAAGGGTCTCCTAATACTTATAAAATAATACAAGGTGGAATAGCACAAGGTGGACGAGAAATTTGTGTGGTAGAGGCGGAGGTCTCGGGTTCTGATTTCACTTATACTTGTACTATTGGAGCTAACACACCGATATCTGTAAAACATTCTATGGATTCTTATACAGACTATGAGCTAGCTTTTGAATACTTAGGAAGCAATAACTATAGTCTAAAGCGGATGTTTACAAAGACTGTAGCAAGCGCAAATGAAGATACTGTAGAAAAGTCGGAACCCGTTACAATTTTGGAGGCTCAGGTATCTCATTTTGGATGCTTAATTAAGCTGCCCGAGTACAACGAGTCTGAGTCATATTTTATAAATACCTCTTGGGCAGAACAGGATTATTTTAAAGACATCTTCTTTATTGATATTACTGACAAGAAGACTGCAACTTTCAGTAAGCTCTCAAGAGCTACTGCGTTAGAAACAGCTAATCAAGATTTGGCCAACCTAAGTACGAGTATTCCTTTAGGGAACTTAAAGCTCAATTTGGCGTCTGATGGCATAACTTGTGCTGTACTGTATTGTGAAGACCTGGGATTGTATGATTCTGGGGTAAAAGATCCTTTTACCATAAAAAATACTATAACAAAATTAATCCCGGATGCAGTAGAGATGCCTACTTTCTTGGCTAAAGGTGAAGCTTATGTAACAGTTGACCAAGAAAGTCTACAAAATGGGGATCTAAAGCTTACTCCCAAACAAAACTTACCAGCGCCAACAAAAATGACCGGTGAGTTTATGATTGATACGTCTTGTATTAGCCCTGATAACCCCTTAATCTTAAAACAAAATGAGGTTTTACAGTTTAGGGCACCTAGCTTTAAGACAACTAAAACTTATCCTGCGTATGTTAACTACTTTGCAAAGTTGAACGACGCTAGTACTGGGGGTACTGGAGTAGGAAAGCGTACAGTAGCAACTCCAGCAACCTTATATACTCTAACAGAATTCTTTAATGGTGGTATTTCTGGCTACTCAGAAACTTCTGAGTGGAATAAAGAGAAAAGCTGGAATGAAAAACTCGCTTCTTTATTAGCTATTGATAGTGAGAACAGTGATAACTCTTCAAGCTCTAGTGGTGCTGCCTCAGATAGTTCTAGTGCAGGCACTTCAGGCTCGAGTAGTTCTAGTGCAGGTGCTGGATCCGGTAGTACGGACTCCGGTACAGCTGCAACTGCAACAAATTCCAGATTTATTGCTGAGTGCTTTACAACGCCATCTGACGATATTTTAGCAGGGTCTCCTGAAGAAATTACTGCTAACCTAGAATATAATAGAAATGTCAAAAAATATGGTGCTTTGCTTACTAAAGATGTACGGGTATATTATACTAGCACTAAGCTAAAAGGGGACAAAGCAGAGGCTCAATTTGATTGGAATCAGCCAGGTTATCATGTATTTCGTCCAGAATGCGAAGGTAATCCCAACATTAAGTGTTTAATCCCTCCGGATATAACTTTCTATGCAATTAAGTTAAGTAACACTAATTTTACTGCCTTTAACCAGTGGCTACAGGGAACTTTAGGAAACATTACTTATAGAGCGGATGCTGCAAGTCATCCCGGAAAGCAACCTCCCGTTATAGGTAAAGAGAAAGCTATTAAGGGTGTATATTCGATGGGTCGATCTAATACCTCAAAAGCTCCGGGTTACATGGTAGATGCAAATCATTGTACTTTCTCATTAATTTCCTCTGCCCCATCTGATCCTAATTTTGATGAGATTTACGTACCTAGATTATGGACCTCTGATTTAATTGGTAGTCATACTGCTGACGGCATGGGCGCAGATGCCTCTATAAAAGGTATAACTGCAAATACAGAGTATGAATTAAAACAGGGTGAATATATTCTGTTCTCGTATTCATCTTCTGAGGATAGAGAAGACGGTACAGCAGTACTTAAAAATGTAGCATATGATGCAGGTACAATAATTAAGGCTAACTTTGAGCTTATTGATAGTACTCAGCTTGCTACTATGAGTCCGTATACTAAGACCTCTGACTTTGGTCCTTGGACACTTCCTAAGTCAAAGCAGATTATTACAAGTAAAGATACTGCCGGACCCATTGCTGGTATGTTCGCTTTAAGTGCATCCGACCAAATCGAGATCCGAGAGCGGATTAAAGTAGAGATTAAAGACACAACAGCATGTCTTTACTGGGAATTTAATAACCAATCTAGAGACGCAGACGGTTATGAACACTTCATCCGTCCTGGTGAGACTTATACTTTGCAAGCAGGTGAGTATGTTTACTATACCGACACTGCTCAAGAGAGTATGGCTTACTACGGCTTCGGCTCAGAGATTGTGGTAGATCCTACCGTGCCTGTAATCAAACGTCATTATAGCCAAAGTACTATTTCTGCAGAGCAGATTAATCAATTAGGCTTGGTTAGTGCAATTCCGTGGACAACGGTTACCTTGCCAAGTAGAGCTGGTATCACAGTTTACGAATATCAGTATATAAATCTAATTGAAGGAGACACTTTGGACTCCATTACCCTGGATAGCGGAGTCACAACAAGCTCCACTTGGTTAAAAGACTCTTTCCAGAAAATTACCGGTGCAACCTATAAGACAGCCGGAATGGGAGACAGCGCCCCTCTACCACCTTTCTCTATTTCAGACTGCTATTGGCAAGCGCGCGGAAAACTTGAGCTTCTCATGAATCAAGATACGCCACAAGTTTTAAATGTCCATCAAACTGCTACAGGCAGAGAGTATGCTCGTGACCTTATTTATCTATGGGGTTATGAGGGCGGTCAAGAAATGAAAACGCAGACCTTTACGCCCTTAGCATTTGATGCTGTGGAGCTCGCTAATTCTGATACTACACCTAAGTTACCTGAGGATACATCCTCAACCGAGAGAACCCCAGATCTATCGATTTGGATTAACGCGGAAGGTATTCCTTGTTATGAAGATGATGCTGGGGAAAAGGTTCCGGTTGCTTCACCTGCAGATGATGATTTTGCTGCTAACGCTTGGCAACCTAAGTTTGGTATGAAGCTTAATTCTGCTATGAACTATGTATTCACCCCAGAGGCTACCGCCAGCTACCCAGTTACTGTATGCAGTTATGATGCTGAAAGCTCTGGTATATTCAACGCCGTTCTCGGTGAACTAGTTAGTGATAATCAAACGTATATAGTTAAAGCTGACAGCAGCCTAGCATATCCAATAGTAGTAAAAGAAGACGGCACCGTTCCAGGTATTGGATTTTATTTGAATCTCTATATTGTAGTACCAGAAGATACTACCTCTACTTTACAGCTTGGTACAAGCGGTAAAGTCGCTCAACCTTTAGCAGTATTCTCTAGTATTGACGTATTAGGTACAACAGGCACTATTAGTTTCTTAGCTAACCAAACCAGTGGAGTATTAAAGGATGTGTCCTTCAAGGCCTGCAAATTAGACCCTGTTCAGTTATCTAACGGTCAAACATTTACTCTAACTACTAACTCCACTACCGGCACCACTCTAGCGTTAGGCTCAGACCATGCAGATGCAAGTCTACCTTTGATTTCTACTAGTTTAATGATGCCCGAAAATAGCTTTACATTATTCCCGATTTATTATTCACCAGCAAGTACTGATGAAGAAGCTGATTACTTAAAGCTAACTACTCGGGATGAACAAGGTGAAGCGGTAAACTTAGCAATCTTTAATAACTATCCTGCCAATAGCTCTAATTATGCTGATTGGCAGTGGTGGCAGGAGTCGACTACAGGAGTTTATACGTTAAAGTCCGGTTTGAATACTGTTGTTATTCCGCAGTCCTGCAAACTGGCCGTTTATGCCCCAGTAAATACTGGTGCTATCCTAGTATTTGGAGAACCTCGTATAATTAACCGCAATAAGGTACTTAATACCAAGTTAGCATTTGGAACCTCTGGTGTTGTCTTTAAGTTAACTGAAGCTGCTATTGCAGAGGTTGACGCGGAAACTCAGGACTTGGTAGAACTAAAAGCAGAGCTACGCGTGGCTGAAGCTGAGCTACAGGAACTACTTAATGCTGAGAGTTTCGATAACGAGCATTTTACCGCAGTAATTAATCGGATACGTGAGGCTAAACAGCGTATAGCTCAAAAGACTGCTAACATTGAAACTACTGAGTATGCGGAAGCTACTGTGGCTGGCACAACTTATAAAGGCTTGTATGTTAATGATGCAATGGTATTTAAGCGTATTAAAGAGCTTGATCCTGAGTTTAAATATAATGTTGCCGGATATATCTCTAGTGCAGCAAGCCTTGATCTAAATGACTTGGATCCTAGTGATACTTTAGCAGTTGCCTCGAACTGGTTTGATCCACAGAGCTTAAATACAAAGTTTGTAATTTCTGAGATAGATACAGATTACTTACTAGATCATGTAGTAGTATCTAAAACTTCAAGGAGTTGATAAATATGATAAAAATACAGGATTCAGTTCCAAATGTTTATTATAATAGCTCTCGCGACTTTCAGCTCCTTGCCCATTTATTTGATGTAGTGCTAAATGCTGTAAAAACAGACGTAGACCAGTTATACAGCCTACCATTTAGTACTACATCAGACGACCGTTTATTGGACTTATTAGCCTTTACTTTTGGCTTGAAGTTTGATCGAACTAAATATACTGCAGCACAGATTCGTAGTATATGTTCTGTTGCAGCACAGCTTATGAAACATAAGGGAAGTATTAAAGCTATAGAGTTGTTGTGCACTACGGTTTTACGCGCAGAGGGCATGAGTGCTACCTGTGAGATAGAACGCTCTTCATCCGGAGCAGATATCGCTATTCTGTTGCCTGCGAATGCAACTTGCCGTGATATCTTATTTGAAATGCTACCATATATTTTGCCAGCCGGCATGACCTTTAATATTGTGCAGGCAGCTGCAAATACGCGTGCGGTTGCTATTGATAACATAGGCTTTTCTGAAAATGTTGTTTATACTGAGCAGGCTCCTATTCCTAGTTTGAATTCACCTCTTAAGCCTATTCAAGACTTAAAGACGCCTGTTAACCGTGCTGATATCTTTGAGAGAGTAGACAACGAGACTGAAGTTAAGCTAGTTGCACATCCAAATATAGCATCCACTTTGAGTATTGCCAAACCTGAACTTATGGAGCCTTAATTGTTGGGAGGAATTTTATGCATGATTTAAATAACCGTGGTATCCAAACTATTGGATACCACGGCCAAGTAACAACAAAAGTTGTAAATAGACAGAAGACTTTAGCAACGTATTCTACACATAACAGCGGGTCGACCAAATTATTCCGGGGACTATGCAGCGTTTTACTGGGAGAGTCATCTAGGGATATCCCTGACTCAGTAGCTTTATTCTCATTTAACCCTGCAGTAAGCGAACTGGCATCTTATTATAACTTAAGCTGGGAACAGCTTTGTCAGACATTTTTCACTGATAAAAGTGATAACCAGATTCCAGTGATACAGCAAGTAAGTCCTAATCTGCCTATTAATGCAAAGCAGCTGCTCATGTCTAGTAACGGAGCCCCTGTAGCAGACTTTCAGTTCGTAGTACCATACAATCTGATCGCTAGTTCTATGGCTAGAGATAGCATGGTGTACTTTTATGTGCTGTATCCAAAGCAATCAGGTAATAAGTCTTTAACTGCAGAAGATGCTCTTGCCGTATATAAATTAGCCAATGCCGCAGGCTGGAACCCGATCAACGTAGATAGTAGTAGGTCAGATTATAAACTACTTATTGACTGGCAAATGGATTTTAATAATGTAGCGGCAACCGATCTTGCCACACAATAAGGAGGCTTTATGAATTTTTTTGAGAGTAAATATGTTAAAATATTCCCTTGCTATCTAAGGGGTACTTACGAAACTGCTATTACTGGGGACGGGTCTGCTACAGGTGGTACCACCCAGACAATTTCGGTTACTAAGGTTTTTGACCCAGAGGCGCGACTTCTAACCGAGTCTAATTTTACAAACCTTGCTGGAAATGTTTTAGGAATGCAGAGCTATGTAATCCAAGCTGGAAGCACAGGAAGGCCTTGGAAAATAGTTATTGATGGCTACTATTTTGAGATTGCAGTTGCTACCCTTCCTAGTAATGCAAAACTCTGGATTAGACCAATTAGTAAAACTCTTACTGCTGGGAGCGCTGCTCACGACTCCGCAAGAACTACTAAAGAATTGACCTCAATTTTAGATGATGAGAATAGAACAAACTGGGATTGCGAGCTGACAGCGTTAGCTTACGCGGATGGCAATACTCCTTTAGATATAGCTTCCGAGGATACATATTATTGTACAGCTATTGGCTACACAACAGACTCAAACGAAACTGTTGCAAATGGTGTTAACTTAAACTTGCAAGATCCTACAGTCTGGTTAGAGTCCAATGGCGCCAGATATTTACATAAAGACGAGCTAAATTTTGAGCTCCCAGACAATTCCACTTTACACGTCCCTTTTCTTGAGGTAACAACTCTTACTGCAACAGGAGATCTTAAAAGTGGTACACATGTTCTTTCGGAGAAGCTCGATACGTCTGATTTTGACGAGGAAGTAGCGAAACTACAAGAGAAAGATACAGAACTAGCTAACAATATTAATACCTTGAGTGGTAATATTGCCTCTTTGTCTGGCAGTCTTAGTGGAGCTGAGGAGGAAATTGTTTATAACAACTTCCCGCAAGATCTTACTTTAGTTAAACTTTATGGTACTACCGCTTATACTGATGAAGAAAATAATAAGGCTTTTGCTTCCACACTTTCATTAAGCCAGTTATACAGTGAGTTTCAGGCTTTAGTGGCTGGTGGTGGCGAGCCGAATAAGATTAATGGTATCAAAGTCGATAACTGTAACCTTGCGCCTGATGCCGACAAAATTGTGGATTTAAATAACCAGCTGAGTCTAGATAATATTAAAGCGGGCACTCTCGGGCAGTCCGGATCTGAAACTGCTACTACAGCTGATGTGATAAGTTCCTTAAAAACAGAACTCATCGGTGAAAAGCGTGAGGGAGAGCTTGAGGGTGACACTACACCTGATACTATTCGTGGTGCAAAACGATATGCTGGAGATCTGGTAAGTGGATTAGCTACTCAAATCGATAACCTTACTAATATAATGAATTTCCGCGGAGCAGTTGAAGCTTTCACTGACATTGAAACGCCTGTTGATGGCGATGTGATTACTTTTAAAGCGGAGCTTAAAGATGGTGACACTGTTCTTGCTAAAGTCGGTTCTGAATGGGTATATAGTACTGACGAGTGGGTAGAACTTGGTACTGCAAGTGCAACTGATGCTGCTATCGGAACTCTCCAGGGGAGTATGGCTGCTGCGAACTCCGATATTGCTAAGCTGCAAGAGAACGTTGTTGACGAAGCGCAAAAGCGCGTAAAGGCTGACGAGGCAATTTATGAAATAATTGGCGATCTTACTACAGCTAGTACTTATACTACATTAGTTGATGGCATTGAGCAGGCTATGAAGGCTGCAGCTATGCTAGAACAAGGTATTAAGGGTGAGTATTCTACAGCAACGGCTGACGATGAAACTATTGCAGG
>JAEIGA010003882.1_pt1 | contig 23221 bp, 23 predicted proteins | sample 9270691 | NCBI WGS metagenome assembly JAEIGA01 (sample SAMN17057246, study PRJNA624740) | gut metagenome | biome: biome; isolation source: fecal sample | host: Bos grunniens | place: China: Xizang | collected 2019 | reverse complement strand
ATTATATCTCAAAGAAGAAAAGAAACTATAAATTGTATTAAAGGAGGGGTTAGATGGTAGTAAAAGCAGTAGTAGAAAGTGTAGTAGACACCTACCATGTTAGAGTAAGAATACCTCTTACTGATAGGGATAAATCATCCAACATACATACATCTACCACCGACCTTGAAGTTGCGACCATTTGCACTTTACCAAATTGTAGACCCCATATTAGAGTTGGGGATGTTGTTTTTGTGGAAATGGAGAAAACTTACCCTACAAGTAAACCAGTAGTCATAGGGGTGTTGTTTAGGGAAAATATGACAGAATCATATTGTGATTTTGTGTTGGATGACTTAGTTGTAAAATCTTCTTGTACACTCCCAAAAGGGACTTCAATAGGGGCTATTTCTTATTCAGAATTGCTAAAGTTGTCTGGGATTACAGATAGCATACAATCTCAAATAAACTCATTAGCGGAGAGAATTTTATCATTAGAAGCACTCAATACTTCCACAGGAGGTAGTAATTAATGTATTCCATTGGATTCCCAGAAATGTTGGGGGGAAATACAACAAAATTAGTCAAAGATAAGGATGCAGTAAATAATAACTTGACTTTAATTTTATCCAGTGAGAGAGCATCTTTATTTGGAGACCCATATTTTGGGTCATCACTTAAACAAGCATTATTTGAGCAACCAAACTCTTTGATTGTTGATTTGCTCATTGATGAAATATACACTACTATTATTACATATATTCCACAAGTATTTTTAACAAGAAAAGACATTATTATAACATATGGTAATTCTGGATTGGTTGCTGAAATACACTACATATATGTACCTGACAATACATCTAATCTGTATTCGATTAATTTGACTACGGATAATTCTAACTAACGGAGAGGATTTATAATGGCACAATACGGGAAAGAATTATCTAACCTTTCATACACCAACAAAGACTTTAATGCTGTGTACACAGAATTGTTGGATTTGGTACCTAAAATCTCCTATAAATGGGACCCAACAGTGTCTGATGAGTCCGACCCTGGAGTAGTGTTGTTAAAAATAGCAGCACTTATGACTGATAAATTGAACTATAATATTGATAAGAATATTCTTGAACTGTTCCCTTTGTCAGTGACACAATTAAATAATGCAAGACAGATATTTGACCAGTGTGGTTACAGTATGAGGTATTATCAGAGTGCCTATGTTGATGTGTCAATGGCATTAACACAAGAGCCAGAGATTACTGAAGATAATGCTGAAGCACTTGGGTTCGACATTGAAAAAATTGATAAACCTGAAAATGTTAGAGTGTACCACATTCCAAGGTTTACAATGGTTTCAGATTCTGAAAATAATTTTGTCTACACTCTTATTGAGGATGTAGACCTAACCTCTAATGGTGAAACCGTACAGGTAGGTGCTCTTCAGGGTGTAGCGACAGAATATACAATTAATGGCGACAAACTAATTACTGTTGAAAATTTAGACTATAATAGAAGGCTTTATTTTACTGAAAATGATATTGCAGAAAATGGAATCTTCATTAAAAATAATAGGTTTGGGTACTCTGAATGGGTGGCTGTGGATAACTTAATGATACAACCATTAGGCACACCTTGCTATAAATTTGGGTTGTCATCAGATGGTAACACTTGTTATATTGAGTTCCCAACTGATATAGATGGACTAATTGGTGACGGATTAGAGATTACCTATTTAAGAACATCTGGGGTAGAGGGAAACATTGGTAAAAAGTTTCTAATTCAGTTTTTCTCTGACCCAACAGTTACTAGAAATATTGTTTCTGGAACAAATGCTTTTGGTTCTAATTATGAAACATTGCAATTAACTAATGACAATATATATATTTCAAATACATTTGCCACAACCTCTGGCAAGAACCCAGAAACGGTTGAGGAAGCATATTTGAAATATGAAAAAGTAAAAAATACATTTGATACTTTAGTATCTATTAAAGACTACTCAAATTATGTGGTTAGTAGTGGGATGTCATCTAATGGGTTTGTGTGTGACAGAACTAATGACATTCAATCTACATATAATGTGTTAAGTGTTATCTCCGACGGGGTAAAGACAAACACAATTGTGGAGTCTGAAACCACAAAACAAATTATGCCAACTACTGCAACACCAACAGACCCAAGTGATTATGCCACAGTATATGCTACTGCACCAACTATGTCAGCCTTTGACCTAAAGATTTATGGGTTGCAGTACACCCCATCCCCATCTTCTCTTTCTGGATACTATGAAAGTTATAAACCTGTTGAAATGACATTTATTGATGAGTTAAATGGCACAATTTATGTACAATCATCAAATAAAGATGCTTCAACTACTGATGGGTTTAATAAAGTCAAATGTGTTCAACATGACTTTAAACTTGCAGAAGTGGATAAGTTATTTATGATTAAAAATAAATACCCAATTGTTGCAAGGATTGTACCGCAGTATAAAATCACCAACATTCAAGAGTCTGATATGGTGGCTAAAATTGTAAGTGCATTGCAGGGGGAACTAAATTCTCAAAAATTATCTTTCGGAGAATCTATTAGTTATGATTTGATTTATGACACCATTTCTAATGCAGACCCTCGTATCAAAGCACTGATGTTAGATAATATTGAGTATGAAACTTATGCAGTATATATTCACCAAGATGCTAAGGGAAATAGAGTGTTTGAGGAATTTAGAATTGATTCAAATTCCACACCACCATACATATATGAGAAAGCAGGCAAGACATTTGATGCTTCTAATACATACTATGTGAAAGATGCTCTTTCTGGTGAATATAAAGAGGTTTCTATAAATGCTTTTGCATCAAGTACTGACTATTATGTAAGAAGCAAAAATCAGTACAAGGTGGAGTTATGGAACAAATTTAGAGCCGAGATTTATGCAAAATCAGTATTGGCTGGAACCACTCAAATGTTCAAGGATGTAAATCAATTTTTATATTCACTGAAACAGTCTGAATTTGAGGTGATTGATGATGTTTGCTCCATCGACACAGAAGCACGAATTGAAGTTACTTCTGGTGAAGAACTTGAAATTGACTCAAATGAAAATATTTTATTTACCTGCCCTAACTTGATAAGAGAGGCACAGTACTCTACATATATTAAAAGATTTTATAAATTAAATCATAATGTGTCAAAAGATGAAGATTACCAACTAGGTGAAGATGAGTGGATTGCATTTTTCTGGAAAGAGTCAGAAGATGAGGATGCACCTTATGTATATAAAAAATATTCTGGTAAATCTGATGTAAAGCCAATTATTTGCCCAACATTTACAATCAAAACAGATGAGCAATTAAAAGGTGAGACAGGTAATGCCACATATGTGTATGACGTTGAAGCACAGACTTTCCTCGGTAACTTGCCAGATGGTAAACACTCTTGTGAGGCTACAAAAATAAATGCTAAACAAATCACATCCGAGTGGAGTGATGAGGAGAAAGCAAGGATAGAAGTTACCACTGTATCAAACATCACATTGACAGAATACATCACTGGGTTTAGTGGAAGTTTGTATGCACTAACTGGGTCTAATCAGATTGAGACCAAAGAGGTAAATAAAATTCACATTAATAATAAAAAGAATGGTACAAGAAGTACCTTCTGGATTTTGAATAATGTGGAATCAAATGAAATGACTGGTGAAAGATACTGCCAGTTGTTCCATAGCACTGACTATGATTCTTCTACTGGTAAATACATTTATACTTTGAAAGCAGGGGAATATTTTATGTATTCTAATGCTTCAAAAACAAGTTTACAAATTCTCGGTCAGGGAACACAGATTGAAACTAATGTTGAGCCTGGTTATGGAGAGACTTGGAGATGTAGTGAGATTGTATATGAAGATTTGATGTCTTATGGAATCCCATACATAACTGAAAATAACTATTGGTACACATTGAGTGAAAATACTGATGTTCACGCTACTGAGATGCAATTCTATCAGTTGGGACCTGGCACAGCATTGAAAATTGTGTCTAAAATTGATGGTAAAAACACATCCCTTACACTGACAAGAACCCCACAATCCTTAAAAGAATATTCAGTTTCATATAGGACAGAGGGGAATAGTGATGATACACTTTTACCAGATAAGAATACTGATGAATTAGCATGGAGAGTAAGCACAATTCTAAATGTTAATTGTGATAAAGATAGTCTGCAATATTTGAAGCCGACTCACACAGTAACTCTATATAGTGAATATGGAGATAAACTAGATGAGTTGTCAAATTGTTGTATGGTGTCTTCCGATAATCTTGAGTTAACAGGTGGAGTTGCAGTAAGTACAAAGAAATATAACTATGTAACAGGGGAATACACCCCAGTTAGTTTGGCTAAATTCCAATTTGAGGGTGTAGATGAACAAGTGGATTACTACAATCTTGATTTATCAAAGAGTATTGATATTGATGAAAGTGGTGTCCCAAAAGGTGTGGAGTTTAAGTTGCCAGTCGGTGATTATATCCTAAAAATTCATAACTCCGATGACTTAACTTCTCTTGTATTGGAGATGCAAAAAACTGTTGGAGGAACTACAACTAAAGTTGAGTTGAGCAGCCTTGTTGGGGGTACATCAAGAGGATATGCTTCTGCTGGTAATCACTATGTAAAGATGACTGTGGATGATACTGATGCCACTTATAAATTGGTTGCAACAGCCACTGCACCATCAGATGTTCTTCCCGTCAGTGTTAAAGTAATGTCTCCATATAGGTATCAATTAGAGGAGTACATTGAAGAAAATTTAACTCTTCAAGAGGATGTATTTAATAATCTTGAAAAGTATGACCATCAACTTTTTGATTATACATATCAAGTTGCTAAAGAAGTTCTTGTGGAAAATCCGTTGGATGCAAATGGGTTTGCGGATGCAAATCACATCTATAACAAGTATACTATCTGTATGTGGGATATTAAAGATAGTATATCTATCACAAATAAAATTAAATAATTGGGGGTAATTATGTTTAGACTACAACAAAATGTTCCTGAAGTTTACCCTCAACAGTCTAGAGACTTTCAGTTATTTTGTAGGGCATATGATAGCCTATTCAATGGTGTAAAGTATGGGGTGGATTCCCTATCCCATACTTCTAACACTATGGAGTGCAATAATTCATTGTTGGGATTGTTGGCAAATAAACTTGGATTGTTTACAAACTTAAATCTACCAGACATTGAATTGAGATATATCCTATGTGCATTTCCTTATCTAATCCGTTACAAGGGGTCATATACTGCCATTGAATATACTGTTAGGGTGTTTCAAAGAATGTCTGGGTTGAACAACCTCGGTTACACTGTAACAATTGACAATGTAAATAAACAAATATCATTAACATTTAGTAAGGATATTACTAATGATGCTTTGTTGTATGAATTGATGTCCTATATAATGCCGACAGGATACACCTGTACCTATGTTGTATTTTTTAATGGAGAGAATAGGACAAGGATAGTGACCCCACAAAGTTTGAGCATCGATATTTTTGACCCTATCGAAATGGCTAAAGTTTATTATAATAGAAATGAAATTACCTCTGGTGTCTATGAAAATACTGTTGGTAATGTTGTAATCCCAAGTAATAAAGCACCCGTGGAGGTAGAAAATGAATCAGAGTAATACTTCTATTAAATATGCAGGTACTGTAAGCATTGAGACAAAAACAAAAAGAATTGTGTCCCATAATAATGGGTCACAAAATCTATTTAATTTATTAAATAGATTTATGGCAAGGCACACAGTTTCAGTTGGTGAGTTACCAGGATACCTAATGATGTACCAGTCCACGAGCAATATTGTACTATCGAACACAAATGCTAATTCGAATGTGTATCCGTCTATCGAACTGTTTACAAGTAAAACACCTATGATAGCCAACTTAGCGGATGACGGTGGGTGTGAAGTTATCATTTTCTCTGCATCACTCTCATCAAGTAATATTAAATCTGGCATAACCTTAAATAACAACTCTAATGTTTGTTTGGCGTTGTTATCAGCGGATGCACAAACAATTCTAGCCGCCACCGACATTCAAAACGGTGGGATGTTAGTCAAATCTTTACAACAAGGTATGAATGCTACAGTTAAGTGGCAACTGTCCTTTGAAAATACCTAATGGGGAGGTTTACATAAATGCCTAATTATAGCAAAATTGATAATTTATCTATGTTCCCTATTAGTGGGGACTTAAACTTGAAGTATGGGAAGATGACATCTAATTTTAGGGTATTGTCCGAAACCAATATTACAAATATGTGGATGTCAGTGATTGATAGGGACGCATTTGTAATTTCTTGCAATGAACACAAGAATGGTGACACTCTAAATAGTATTTGTGTAGAGTTCTTTATCTTGGGACACTATTTTAGGGCAGACTTGGATGTCGATTTTCTAAGTGCCTTTACATCAGCACGAAAAATATATGCAACAATATTGATGGGTAATGCACCAATTGACCCAACAGAGTCTGACAGAACACCTGCCACTCACTATAATTATATGGTTGTGGGTGTTGATTCTGATGATGTCGATATGGTAGACTACTTCACTGGTGTGCAATTTACTACAAGCACTGAGTTGTGTCCAGATGGTACTCAAAATGTTGGTGGCAGGGTTATCGTACCCGCTGGCTATTTCAGTGAGGGGGAAGACCCAGACACATATGTGTATTATGTATCTTCTCACTCTTTGGAAATTCTAAACTACAACACAGAGACAAAAACTTGGTTTACACCAGAGAGTAGTAGAAAAAAGTTTGAGAAAGAATCATTAAACATTGACTTGTCCGCTGATATAGATGGCGGTGAAGTTGAATAATCGCCTAAAAATAATTATATATATTTTATAATTATTTAAGAAACATATTATACATGTATAATATTTATTATATATTTATATTAATATATTATACATGTATATAAATATATTTTTATAAATTATTTTAGGAAGTTTTAAGATGAAAGCAAGAAGATTTGAAATTATTAAATGTCCAAGATGTGATTATGAATACTTACCATCTGAACTCTTTGTACCAAAAAGTTTCTTTGGTACCCCATCCAGCATTGAGAGAGATTTCTCTGGTAGGATAATGGAGTTTTCAGGCAATTCTCTGGACTTAGAGGAAACATACACTTGTGATAATTGCAACACTACATTCCACATCGATACAAAAATTAGTTTTTCCACTTGTTTGGAAAAAGTAGAAAATATTGACGAGGAGTATGTATCTGACGTAAATAAGCCAGATATTTTTAGTTAATTTATGATACATATTGAGGAAAGACAGACGGTAAAATTGCCTGGTCTTACTTCTTTGTTTGTTTCATTTAATTACAAAAAAGAAATAGTTGATGAGATAAAATTGTTGGATAATACTATTTATGACAAAGAGACAAAAGAATGGGAAATACCTATTCATCAGTTGTCTGAGTTTATAGATAGGTGTTGTTCTTACGATGATATTACAATAGACACTCTGCCTGATGACAAAAAAGAAGACACAGTATTTGAGTTGATGTCTTATAAAACACAACCCTTTGAGTACCAAAAAGATGGAATTCAGTACGGGTTAAACCATAATTCCTGGCTATTGTTAGACCCTCCAGGTCTAGGCAAAACATTACAAACAATTTGCATTGCACAGGAATTGAAGGAAAGACACGGCATTGAGCATTGTCTCATCATCTGTGGTATCAACACGCTGAAAACCAACTGGAAGAATGAGATTGAAAAACATTCAAATCTATCTTGCAGGATACTTGGTGAAAGAGTTAACCGAAAAGGAAGGCTAGTTATAGATGGCATCCCAAACAGGTTAAAACAACTTAATGAAAAAATAGATGAGTTTTTTGTAATTACAAATATAGAAACTATCAGAGATGATGACATCTTAAAGGCATTAAGAAAGAACAAGTATAATAAATTCGATATGATTGTGGTGGATGAGATTCATACCACAAAAAATCCAACATCTACACAAGGGTCACATTTATTGAAGTTAACAAATGCAAAGTATAAGATAGGTGCTACTGGCACCCTTATGATGAATAATCCATTGGATGTATATGTACCTTTGAAATGGATTGGGGCTGAAAGGGCTACCTATACGAGCTTCAAAAATTATTACTGTAACTTCGGTGGTATCTTTGGGAATGAGATGATTGGATTCAAAAATTTATCCACTCTAAAGCAACAGTTGGAAACTGTGTCATTGAGAAGGTCAAAAGAAATTCTCAATCTGCCTCCTAAGAATTTAATCAATGAGTATGTGGATATGAATGAAAAGCAGTCTGTGTTTTATGATAACATTAAAGATGGGGTTATTACACAGGTTGACAAAGTAAAAATGTCTACTGCCAATTTATTGGCTATGATTGCAAGGTTAAGACAGGCAACGGCTTTGCCAAGTATGCTTACAACAGAACCAATACTATCATCTAAAATTATAAGAGCCATTGACCTTACCCATCAGATAGTGGGAGGAGGAGATAAAGTTGTTATTTTTTCTACTTTTAAGCAACCAGTATATGAGTTAGCAGAGCAACTTGCTCCTTTGGGGGTAGTTTGTGCAACTGGTGACTCCAAGGATGCCGCTGTGGAAAAAGCAATTTATGAGTTCCAACACAATGACAAGGTTAAAGTATTTGTCGGAACGTGGTCAAAGTGCGGTACTGGTATTACACTGACTGCGGCAAGTTATATGATTTTTATTGACACACCGTGGACAAACAGTGCTTTCGAGCAGTCCCAAGACAGAATTTATCGTATTGGAACCAACAAATCAGTATTTATTTACAACTTAATTTGTAGCGGCACAGTAGATGAAAGAGTGTTGGAAATAGTGACGGACAAAAAATACTTGTCAGATTATGTCATTGATAATGACATAACACAACAAGGATTGGAAAGTTTGAGAAAATACATCGAAGAACTATCCCAATTCTAGTTGACAATTAGAAAATATTATGATATAATACCCTCAAGAAGCCCTTGGGGGTACTTTCCCTACGAGTTTTCGTAGGGTTTTTCTTTTTCTAGTTGACAATTTAGGATTTTTATGTTACAATATAAGTACAAATACCATCGGGGGAAGAATTTTCAATGATTGAATCATACAAAGAACTATGTAAAAAGACAGCAAATACAGTCGATGGGTGGGAAAAACTGTCTAAAAATGAACTATGCAGGCTTTGTATAGAGAATGAGGGTAATCCATCTCTATACAATGCTTATTTTGCAGCTGTTCTATATAATTACTGCCCAACAATATCTAAATATTATCATTCTTGCAAAGGGATGGTGGATGAAGCGACCTGCATAGATTGGATGGAGGACGCTATTCGCTACGCATTTGAGCATCGAAGGTGGGAAGACCCAGATAGTTCAATTTACAATGACCCAAATGGTCCAGATAAAGTTATCAATAGAATAATGAAGTGTACCAGGGTTAATTTTTTCCAATATGTAAGCCGAAAGAAGAGACAAGATGCTTACAAAACAAAGAGTTTGGATGCCATTTCAGAAATGGTAAATGACAATACAATGGAGATTATGGATAGAGATGATGAAGATAATCTATCTGCCATTGACATAAAGGAATACATAAAGAAACAGTTTCAATCAAAAGACTACTTTGTGGCATATCTGCTTGATTGTATATTAAATGCCCATGTATTTATCTATGATAAAGAAAAGCAACAGTATGATTTTAATATGAAGAAACTATCAAGAGCAATCTGTGCTATTGACAAGGAGTATTGTGTCAGATTCGCAAACGAATACTCTTTACCAGTTGAAGAAGTTATGGGTACATTAAAATACTTTGATAGATTAAACAGCAATAAGTTGCTTTATAAGATAGAATATAGTTTGCAGAAATTGAAGCACGATAGCACGCTCATTAGTCAGTTAAAGGGGAAATAATTTTGCTTATTGAATTACTTAGTATGTCCAACTATGGACACTATAATGTTAAACTTGCACAAGTTATCGGATTAGAAGCATCAGTATACTTGTGCGAATTGATGAATATCACAGAAAAGGCTACAAGAAAAAACAAGGTGTCTGGCAATTTCTTCATTTTGGACAGAGAGTACATTCAGAAGAGAACTACAATAGACTTGGATAAACAAGCCAACCTCGATGAATTTTTCATTAGACTCGGATTGATTGAAAAAGAAGAGGGGAATAATGACAACATTTTTGTTAACATCTCTACTTTAATGGACTTAATGACCTCTCCAGATGAGGCTATGATGAAAGAGGTAAAGATACAGAAGTCCAAGTCAAATAAAATTACCAAAAAGCAGGCTATACTAAATAGTTTAAAATCTAACATTGTAACTGATAATGTAGACTTGGTTCATGCCTATAGTGAGTGGATAGATGCCATTTATGAGAAGGATGGCTATATGCACAAGTCGGCAGTTATGTCTGCACAAAATGTGATAGATACATTCTCTCAAAGGAACTTGGATGTAGCCCTAAAAGTATTGGAGATTGCTGTTATAAACGGTTACAGGGATATGAACTATGCAGTGAGCAACTATAAAAGGAATTACGCGGAGCATTTCAGAATGGTAACACAACCAGTGGCACCTAAAAAGGAAGAACCTCGAACTACAAAACGATTGAGTGATGAAGTGTTCTAATATGGAGGATAAATGATATTAAGTAATGAGTGTTATTTGAAAAACTCGTGTTGGAAGTACCTTAATACAGAAGCAGAGTGTAAGGATAGTACTATTTACTGTCCAAAGTTATTTAGAATAGACTATCTGTACAATGAGGCTTTACTCACACAGAAGCAAAGAGCCCATAAGGCATTAAGATTTGATGCAGACGGCACTGATAGGACTGCTTTTATCAAGTTAAAAGAGATTGAGCAGAACATTGAATCATTTGTAGAGAACGGGGAGAGCCTGTACCTGCACTCCAACATTTGTGGCAATGGCAAAACAGAGTGGGCGTTAAGACTACTACAATCCTATATCGGAAAGATTTGGCATAAGTCTGACCTTCGGTGCAGAGTGTTGTTTGTGAGTGTGCCTATGTATCTAATAGCATTAAAGGACAGTATTTCTAATACGAATGAATATGCAGAGCATGTAAAGCAGAATGTTATGCAGGCTGACATTGTTGTGTTTGACGACCTTGCCACAAAGGGGGCAACACAGTTTGAAATGGAGCATTTGTTTAGCATTATAGATTGCAGAATAAACAATGGGAAGTCAAATATATACACCTCAAATGTTAGCGGTCAAGAATTGCGGGACAAGGTGGGGGATAGATTATATAGTAGAATTGTAAATCTTTCTACCAACATTGAACTTCTCGGGGCTGATAAGAGGGGGATGACTAAATGATTCAGTTACAGTATATTAATTATTTACTTTCTACAAAAGATGCATCCTCCATTTTAGTCAATAATATTGATGATTCTTTCTTCTCGGATTATGCAGATGAATATAGATTTATCAAACACCACATTGACACATATGGTTGTGTTCCCGACAAGATAACATTTGCAGATAAGTTCACAAGATTTGACTTTATCGAGGTTAAGGATTCTCCTGAATATCTTTTAGATGAACTCTATGATGATAAGAACAAGAGAATGTTGGCTTCGACATTCAATTCAGTAAGAGATGCTTTTAATAAAGGGGACACACAGAAGGCTATTGCCTTGTTTAAGAACTCCGTTGAGAATTTCGCATCTGCAACACATATTACTGCAACAGACTTGTTCTCTGACAAGAGTCGTTATGATACCTATGTAGAGAGAACCAAAGATTTTTCAAGATATTATGTAAGAACTGGATTTAAGGAACTTGATGATGCAGTTGGTGGTTGGGATAGACTTGAGGAACTTGGGACAATTGTAGCAAGACCTGGTGTTGGTAAGTCTTGGATTTTGCTAAAGTGTGCCCTGTCGGCTGCAGAGCAGGGGTTGAAGGCAGGTTTGTATTCAGGTGAAATGACCACAAATAAGGTTGGATACAGAGTTGACACCCTCCTCGGTCACGTTTCTAATAAGAAAATTATGCGAGGAGATGTAGAGGTACAAACAGAATACAAAAAATACATTGATTCAATGAATGACCTTGTAAAGGGAAAGATTTTTGTTATCACCCCGTCTGACCTCGGTCACCCTGCCACAATTACAGATATGAGGGCTTTTATAGAAAAGTATGACCTTGACATCCTATTTATTGACCAGCACTCTTTAATGGAGGATGAGAGAAAGGGTAGAGATGCTATTACAAGGGCATCGAACATTTCAAGGGATTTGAAGCATTTGCAGACAATGAAGAAAATCCCGATTATTGCAGTATCCCAGCAGAATAGAAGTCTTGTGGAAGAAGACAAAGTAATTGATGTATCCCACATTGCACAGGCAGACAGAATTGGTCAAGACAGCACCATAGTATTGTTTTTGGAGCAAAAAGATGGAATTTTGACAATTCACTTGGCTAAGGCAAGAGATTCAGTGTCTGGCTCAAAATTGAAGTATTCAATCGACCTTGACCACGGAATCTTCTCTTTTCTGCCAACAGAGGATGACGCCCTTGGAGGCTCTGGGTGTGCAGATTTGAGAGCAGAATATGATGGTGCTTTAGTAGGAGAGGAACCGTTCTAATGTATGCAAAGATTGGAAATAAGATTATTGATGCACCGATAGAAAAAATTTTAAATGATGCAAAAAAAGAAGCATCAAATGGCAAATTAAAGTCTATTGTAGATAAGGGCAGGAATATTATCATCACCTGCCCGATGCATAAAAATGGTATGGAGTCAACACCATCTTGCAATGTGCTTAATGTAGATGATGACCCAAAATATCCGTATGGGACAACATTTTGTTATACTTGCGGGTACAAGGCATCGTTGCCACAACTAATTGCAGACGTTTTCGACAAGAGTTTAACTTTTGGAGAGGACTGGTTGTTAGACCACTATTGCAACACTTTTGTGGAAAAAGAGATTATTCTCCCCGCTTTTGAGGATGAAGTCGAGGAAGAACCCACAGTGTTGGATGAAAATATACTAAAAAATTATGATTATTACCACCCTTATATGTGGCATAGAAAGTTGAGTAAGGAAGTGGTGGATGAGTTTCGTGTTGGATACGACAAGGAACGAGATGCAATAACATTCCCAGTGTACGATGAAAAGAGGAGGCTGGTGATGGTTACTGCAAGAAATGTTAAGACAAAGGTGTTTCATATTCCAAAGGAAGTTAAGAAACCAGTATACTTGCTCTATGATATTATAAGTAGGGGTGTAACCAAGGTGTTTGTGTGCGAGTCACAAATAAACACACTGTATTTAAGAAGCCTTGGGTATGACAGTATCGGTCTTTTTGGCACAGGCTCGCAATCGCAACTTGACACCTTGAAGGGTAGTGGGATAAGAAACTATATTTTGTGTTTTGATGGTGATGATGCAGGAAGAAAGGGTGCTTATAAATTTAAGAAGGCACTCGGTAGAGATGCATTCATTACAGATTTAAAGATGCCCTGGGGTAAGGATGTGAATGACCTAACCAAGGAGCAGTTTGAAAGAATACTATTTTCTAGTTGACAAAATCAGAAAGATATGTTATAATTAGCATATACAAATATATTATTTTAAGGAGAAATCTAACAAATGGCAAAAGTGAACTACAATGAGTTGAGCAATGCGCCCAGAAACAATCAGTCTGACGGTAATAACTATCCCGTCAAGTTCTTCAATCTAAAGAATGGTGAAGACGCAATCGTAAGAATTCTAATTGACTCCCCCGATGATTTTGACATCAGAACAGTACATAGTGTCAAGATGGATGGATGGCAGTATGGCAGAAATGTGAACTGCATTATGGAGAATGGAGACTCCCGTACTTGCCCCCTTTGTGTAAAGGGAGAGAAACTTATTCAGAAGTTGTACATTAAACTTTTGAGATATACAACCACTCCTGATGGCAAGATTGAGGTTACCCCTATGGTGTGGGAGAGAAATCGTTTTGACAAGACTTTTGGTACACAACCTCTTGCAAATCATATTAGCTCCTATGGTCCCCTTTCTGACATTATCTGCCGAATTTCAAGAAGTGGAGAGGGTCTTAACACAGTATATACCCCTACATTTGGTCTTAATGTAATGCCTAATAGTAAGGCTATTTATAGAGATGACCTTTATGTGAAGGATACTTCCTTGTTCGGAAACTTTGACGTACTTGGTGTGTCTATTCTTGACAAGAATTACTCTGAGTTGTCTCACTTTGCTCAGACAGGAGTATTCCCCCAGAGAGACACCACACAGACACCCACAGACAACGGTGTAGGAACCACACACTCTGTTGCATCAGGTAGCACTTATAGTGCACCAGCACAGAACAACTTTGCATCCACTGCCAATCAGTATGAGACTGTGCAACCTCGTACCACCACTACAACTGCAGATGCAATGCCTTGGGGACGCAGTGATGAGCAGTTTAGCAGACCCAGACGTTATTAATTATTTAGGAGGAATCTAAATGGCAGACTCACTTTGGGGGGAAGAGTTTAGCGTACCTCAGAAAGATGCACAAAGCATTATTAGTAAGGTGTCTAACCCCAAAAAAGTAACTGTATCAAAAGAGATTAACCTCAAATCAAAGAAGTTAAGTATTGAAGATAGACTTGACCTCATTAAACAAAACGTATTGAGTATCCTGGGTGTGTACAAAGAAAACACCCAGGTTATTCGAACAAAAGAAGAACTAGTAGAATATATAGATAGAGCCATAGTTAATGGTGTGATTGCAGTCGATACCGAGACTAATAATAGTCTTGACCCAATCACTTGTAAACTAATGGGACCTTGTATTTACACTCCTGGAATGAAAAACGCCTATATTCCATTGAACCACGTAGATTATAAAACTGGTGAGAGATGGGGATGGCAGTTAACTGAAGAAGACATCAAAGAGCAGTTTAATAGACTTGGTGGCATTAAGATTATAATGCATAATGGAAAGTTTGACTATCAAGTTATTAAATGCACTTGCGGAGTGCAGTTAAAAGTGTTCTGGGATACCCTTATCGGAGCAAGAATTCTTGATGAAGATGAACCTGCTGGTCTTAAGGTGCAGTATATTCAAAAGATAGATTCCACTATCGAGAAGTATTCTATTGAGCATCTATTCAAAGATGTTGAATATGCGGTTGTTGACCCAGAAATCTTTGCATTGTATGCTGCAACAGACGCATATATGACCTACAGGTTGTATGAGTGGCAGAAAGCAAGATTTGAGGAACCAGATGCAGATAGATTGTACCGATTGTTTCTTGATGTAGAGATGCCAGTAATGGAAGTTGCGGCTGAAATGGAACTGACAGGTGTTTGTATTGATAACGAGTATGCACAAAGGTTGAGTGGTAAGTATCATAAGAAACTTGATGCGATTGATGCTAAAATTTCAGAAGAACTTGCAAAGTTGGCACCCGTTATATCTGAGTGGAGAAAAACACAGGATGCACAGTACAGGTCTCCAAAAAAGGATGGCACATATAACAAATCAAAGTCAGAGCAGTTAAGTGACCCAGTGCAGGTTACAAGCCCGACACAGTTGGCAATCCTATTCTATGATGTTCTTAAACACCCAGTAGTAGATAAAAAGAGTCCTAGAGGTACAGGAGAAGATATCTTAAAACAGATTGAGTTGCCTATTTGTAAGGTAATTTTGGAGAAACGAGGTATTGAAAAACTCCTGGGGACTTACATTGATAAATTACCCACTTGTGTGTGTGAGAAAGATGGCAAACTCCACGCTCACTTTAACCAGGTAGGAACTGACACTGGAAGATTTAGTTCTTCCGACCCAAACCTACAGAATATTCCAAGCCATGAAAAGGCAATCAGAATGATGTTTAAGGCATCTCCTGGAAAAGTTTTCGTTGGTTCGGACTTCAGCCAACAAGAACCACGACTTCTCTCTCATATGAGTGGAGATGAGCAGATGATAAATGCCTACAAGCAAGGAAAAGACTTGTATGCAACCATTGCATCGGGCATTTATAAGATGGACTATTGGGATTGTATGGAGAAACATGAAGATGGTTCTCCAAACCCAGATGGTAAAAAGAGAAGAAGTTCAGTAAAAGGACTTCTGTTGGGTATAATGTATGGAATGGGTGCCCAATCTATTGCCCTCACCATCAAAGGAACTCTCGAAGAAGCACAGAAAATTATTGATGACTTCTATGGTAGTTTTCCAAAAGTAAAGACTTGGATTGAGCAAACACAATCTGATGCAAAGAAAAATCTCTATGTAGAAGATTTTTATGGCAGAAGAAGAAGACTTAAAGATTTAGGTCTACCCACTTATACTGTTAGATTTAAGGACAAAGAGATGGAGGCTATGAACTCTGACTTTAATCCAATTTTACATTGTAAGGGGATTATTACAAATAATAAATCACCACTCATTGAAAAGTATATGAAGAAAGCAGAGCAGTGTACTTTCAAAAATCAAGTCAAGACACTCAAGGATGAGGCACTCCGAGAGGGGATTGAAATTCTTGATAATGGAGGCTACATTGCAAGAGCAGAGAGACAGTGTGTAAATGCTCGTATCCAAGGTGGTGCGGCAACAATGTCTAAGATTGCAATGAGAAAGGTTTATGATAGTGAGGAATTAAGAAGACTCGGTTTCTCAATTATCTTACAAATTCACGATGAGTTGATTGGTGAATGCCCAGAGGAAAATGCAGAAGAAGTTGCAGAAATTCTTTGTGACATTATGAAGAACAGCGTAAGTGATTATGTATCAGTGCCCTTTAAGTGTGACCCTGACATCTCACCTTGTTGGTACTATTCAGATTATAGTGATACTCTTAAAAAGAATTACAACGAGATGCTTGGTAATGGTATGTCTGATGAAGAGGCATTTAACTATTTTGTTGAGCATAACTCAGAATGCACCGTAGAGCAACTACGAGAAATGATTTATAATTAAGGAGAAAATTAAAAGATGATTATCAGAACAGAACTTATTAAGGAAACTTGTGCCAAGATTTTGACCGCAGTGGATGACTCTGCTATCGGTATTGTTACCGAGATGCTTGAAATCACTGCCGAGGGAGACACCCTTACTATGGCAGTTACGAACAAGGAGTATTTTGCAGAGGTAAAACTTCCTCTTGGGGAGACTGTACCTACCCTTAATGCCACTGTAAACGCAAAGTTGTTCCTCAAACTTCTTGCACAGATGACAAGCGATACTATTGAGTTTAGAGTTACCGAGAACACCCTTGTAGTAAAGGGTAATGGTACATATAAACTCCCCCTCATTTTTGAGAATGATGAGATGTTGCACCTGCCCGATATTACTATTGAGAATGTAACTTGCGAGATGCCCATTGATGGTGCTATCCTTACAAGTATTCTTCAGTATAATTCAAAGGAAATCCAGAAGGAATCCGTTGTAAAACCCGTTCAGAAACTCTATTATGTAGATGAAGCAGGTTGTATTACATTCACCTCTGGTGCTTGTGTGAACTCATTTACTCTTGCTGCTCCTATTAAGGTACTCTTTAACAACAAGTTGGTCAAACTCTTTAAGTTGTTTAAGGGCAAGACAGTTAATTTCTCTCTCGGTTATGATGCCATCTCTGATGAGATTGTACAGACCAAGGTAAAGTTTGAGTGTGAGGATATTAGCATTACTTCTATTCTTTCTTGTGATGACTCTCTCCTCAACTCCGTCCCCGTAGCTGCTATTAGAAGAAGAGCAACTACTTCCCACCCCTATTCTGTAACTCTTCACAAGGATGCAATTACCGAGACTATCAACAGACTCCTTCTCTTTGCAAATGAGGGGGGCAAGGATGCCACTAAGTTCTATAGCACCTTTGAGTTTGACACTGATTTTGTAACTGTTTATGACAGTGGAAAGAAGAACAGCGAGGTTCTTTACTACAACAATGAGAACTCCAATGTTACTGAAAAGTATGAGGCAATTCTTGACCTCAAGGATTTGAAGAACATCATCGACACTTGTGCAGAGCAGTATTTCACCATCAACTTTGGTGATAATCAGGCTATCGTAATCCCCAGGGGCAACATTAGAAATGTAGTTCCTGAAATCCATATCAATGCCAACTAATTATGGTAAGGCTTGGGAGCAGAAGATAAAAGAAGACTTCACTAAACTGTCAGGGGCAACCATTGATAGGCTTTATGATGTAACACAAGGGTATAAATCTATATCACAAGTAAGTGATTTCATCGGATATGTATACCCAAACATATTTTATCTTGAAGCAAAATCTTGCAAGGGGAATACTTTCCCCCTTGCAAGATTGACACAGTATGAGAAGTTGAAAGCAAAAGTCGGGCTAACTGGTGTAAGAGTCGGTGTGCTTTTGTGGTTTATTGAGCACGATATTGTTCTTTATGTGCCAGTATCAACTGTAACCAAACTGTTTGAGGATGGGAAGAAGTCAGTAAATGTGAAAATGGCAACCGATGATTCCTATAATGTAAAAGTTATACCGAGTTCAAAAAAGAGAGTATTCCTTGACTGTGATTACTCCATTTTGAAAAATTTATTGGATGGAGAATGATGGATGAATAAAAATTTAAACAAGGCAATGGATAATGTTGAAGTAACATATGCAAATGTTATTGACATTTCCAATAGCATTGTGGATGAAGTGACTGGGGATATTACAGATTTAATTCACAATGCATATGATAATGTAGAAAACCTCACCAATGAGGACATTAGGCAACTATTGCTGAGACTCGCATTGAGAGCATACTCTTTTGGTGAGATTAAGGATAAGGCTACTTTTAAGGCAACCCTTGCAGAAACCCTAAGAAAAGAAGCATATGCAGTGCAGTTCAATTCAACAGATGGTACTGTGGCTACAAAGGAAAACACTGCAACTATCAACACCTCATCAGAGATTGTGGTAGAGGAAATTTATGAACTAACAGCATCCTTGTTTAAGACAAGACTTGATGAAGTTCATCGTTGTGTAGATGCCCTCAAGACTGTTCTTACTACAAGATTGACTGAGGCTAAACTTACCAGTGTGGATACGGAGTGAGGTAGGATATGGCATCAGTATTAGATATTGCAAAAAAGTTAAACAAAGCATATAGCAACAGTTCTCTTGCCCTTAAAGCAGATGTAATCCCAGTGTACAAGAGACTTGCTTGTAATGACCTTGGGGCAGATTTCCCCTTATATGGAGGTTTGCCTTATGGTAGAATTATTACTATTTCTGGTAAAGAACATAGTGGTAAAACAACAGGCGCGTGTGCATTTCTAGCAGCATATCAGAGGGCTAACCCCGATAGAGTATGTGTGTTTGTAGATGTAGAACACGCTTTGGATAAGGAGTTCCAGGCTGCAATGACTGGTCTTGACCTTACAAGGTTGATTTACATCAACCCAGAGGGAATGTCTGGTGAGCAGATTATGGATGCAATTCTTGAATTCCAGAACGCAGATGATATTGGACTAATCATTCTTGACTCCATTGCTGCCCTTGTTTCTTCAAGAGACTATGACTCCGATATGGAGAAGGATAACGGTATGTCAGGCGGTATTGCAAAGCCGTTGGCAAAGTTTATCAAGAAGATGTTGGACACTTTATCTGCAAAACAAAACATTCTAATTCTTATAAATCAGGTAAGACAGGTGGGAACGACACACAACGGATTGCCGATTTATGATGAGCCAGGTGGTCATGGTCCTAAATTCTATGCTAGTGTTAAACTGCGTTTCGGTGCAAGAACCTTTACTAGCGGTGATAAGGTGGATGTGAGAGACGGAGAAAATGCAGATGGGTTTAGACTTACTTTTGCCACCACAAAGAACAAGACTGCCTCTACACAAAGAGGTGGTGGTTTCTTAACATTTAGATACGACACTGGTCTTGACTGGGCTTATGATTTGCTCGAAGTGGCAATTAAGTATGAGTTCATTAGAAGACCCAACAATATGACATATATCCTTGTAAATCTTGAGACAGGAGAGCCTTACGAGGATGAAAATGGTAACATTCTTAAATTCGTAGGAAAGCAGAAGTTAAGAGATTTCTTGCAGGAGAATGTTGAATTCCAAGCACAGTATCTTGAAATGCTCAATAGACACATCCAAGCCAATCAGAATAGTTATGGAAGTCTGCTCGATGCTCGTGAACTTGCCAAGATTAAGGCAGAGGAGCGTAGCGTAGAAAAGGATGAAGATAACGACACAGAAGAAGATAATGGCTGAAAGACGTCAGAGGGCAGATAAGATAAAGCCTACTCGCACCTATTCAAAAGCACAAGAAAAGTATGTGGCAACAAGGTTTGGGGGAAAATGTACCCCAAACTCTGGTGCTACCCCTTTTCAGAAAGGTGATGTTACCATTGACAAATGTTTAATCGAGTGTAAAACTAAATTAACACCCTCAGAGTCAATGTCCATCAAAAAAGAGTGGCTTGAAAAGAATGAGAAGGAAGCACTGTTTATGGGGAAGCAATACAGTGCACTAGCCTTTAACTTCGGACCAAATGAAAAAAATTATTACATAATTGATGAGTATATGTTTGAAGTGCTCATCAATGCTCTGAACAATGAGGAAGTTTAATATGGACGCACTAGATTTGAAATATATGTTTGATGAAATGGATGGAGTAGACGAACATCCAGAATATGAGAATTATTTAACCCAACACATTGGAAATGTAAAGAAGGGGTATGAGTGGTTGAAGAGTAATTTACCCGAAGTAGTGAGTGTTGATAACTACTTTGAGGAGACTACTTATTATGGAGAACTTGATGAGATTATTGCAAAGCACGACCAATCAAAGTATACCAAGTTGCCAGATGCAGATAGATACTATGATTTGAAGTGTGAGTACTTCCAGTATGCCGAGTATTTCTATGGAGAGAAAACACCAGAAGTAAAGAAGAACTTTGACTATGCTTGGCTAGCACACATTCATTCAAATCCACACCATTGGCAACATTGGATGTTGCAGAATGATGAAGATGGACTTATTCTATTAGATATGCCATATGTCTTCATTGTGGAAATGTTTTGCGATTGGTGGGCATTTAGCTGGAAGAACAATAATTTATATGAAGTTTTCGATTGGTACAAAAAGAACCGAAATGGAATTCTGTTAAGTGATGCTTCGAGAAGACACATTGAGAACATTTTGGCTAGAGTTAAGGAGAAACTTGATGAAACTTGATTTACAAAATATGACAACTGCACAGATAGAAGAAGAGATGGAAAAAATTTCTGCACAGATTGATGAACTGTATGACCTAAACAGTGATTGTAGTAAGGAATTACGAAGACGAGATGATGAAAAAGTCCAAATTACCAACGATTGCCTCAAATTGAGTAACGATACCCATATTATTGCAATAGCAAAGAATCTTGATTACCATTTGTCATTAGTACAGGTATTTACTAATTTAAGAGTAGGGAAAAACGATGTGGAGTATCTTCTTCATAATTATCGAATTGATGATTATGAATATTCTTATAGGGTTTCTAAACAGTCCCAGTATAAGTCAGTGTTCCACAATATGATTGGAGAGTATGACCTTTATGCAACAGATTCCCCATCAACAGTTGCAGATATTTTGAAGAAATTTTCTGTTCTTGACATTAAAGCAGATGATTACAAGAATGCAGTTAGAGATATTTTGGTCGGCAGCATTATTGGTAAGATTGCCACATCGAAAAACTAGTTGACATAACAAGAAAAATATGTTATAATATGGGTAATTAAAGAGATGCCTTACATATAACAGAGTTATTTTGGGGGCGTTCTGCCCCCAATTTTACTTTTATGAGGAAACATATAGAATGAATACTGCTATTATAAAGCAGGGAGATTGTATTGACCTAATCAAAGAATTAGATGATTGTTCTATTGATGCAGTAATCACATCACCACCATATAATTATGATTTAGAGTATGGGGAATATTGTGACGATAAAGCGTGGAATGACTACTTTGATTGGTTAGACTCCCTTTGGAAAGAGTGTTACCGAGTGTTAAAAGTCGGTGGCAGATTGATGATAAATATTCAACCGAACTGGAAAGAATATATGCCAACCCACAGCATAATGACAACAAGAGTAATGAATCTTGGTTTCAAGTGGAAGTCAGAGATATTGTGGGAGAAGAACAACTATAATTGTGGATACTGCACTTGGGGGAGTTGGGCAAGTCCAGCATCTCCCTATATGAAGTACACATGGGAGTTCATAGAAATCTTTGTGAAAGATGACTATAAGCACGATGGGGATAAGAATGACATAGACATTGATGGTGAGGAGTTCAAAGAGTGGGTAACTGCTAAATGGAGTATAGCACCTGAAATGAGAATGAAAGAATATGAACACCCTGCAATGTTCCCAGAAGAACTGCCGAGAAGACTTATGAAGTTGTTCACATATAGAAATGATACTATATTAGACCCATTTATGGGGTGTGGAACAACTGGAGCGGTTTGCATAAAAAACAAAAGAAATTTTGTTGGCTTTGAGTTGGATGAAAAACACTTTGAAAAAGCCAAGGACAGAATAAACCTCGAACTGAAGATAGCACAGTATGAGAAATCAGAATTATTTTGAGATAGAGGATTATGACTGTAAGTACCGAGTATAACACCACTGTAACTAACATAAGTTTGTTTTAAGGAGATACCATAATGTTAACAAATGAAGAGATTATGAATAACAAAGCAACCTTTATCTCTTTGGTAGAAGGCATTGAGAGAGAAGGTGTGGATAAGGAGAGACTTATCAAGAAGTTAGAGGCATCTGACTTTTTCTATGCACCAGCAAGTACTGTGTATCACAGTTCATTCGAGGGTGGATTATGCCATCACAGTTTGAATGTGTATCACACTTTGAAGAATTTTATGGATGCAATTTATCCAATGAGAAGGGTGGAAAGAGAATCTGAAGACCAAGCAGAGGTCTTGTATGAATCTACTTGTCCGTACAGTGAGGACACCATTAGGATTGTAGCACTTTTCCATGATTTTGATAAAATGAATAAGTATGAGAAGTCTGTAAGAAATCAAAAGGTGTACTCAGAAAAGGGAATGAAGAAGGATGAACTTGGTAAATTTGACTGGGTTAGCATTCCTAGCTACAAGTGGAAGGACACCAAGGACTT
>JAEIGA010003881.1_pt1 | contig 23223 bp, 20 predicted proteins | sample 9270691 | NCBI WGS metagenome assembly JAEIGA01 (sample SAMN17057246, study PRJNA624740) | gut metagenome | biome: biome; isolation source: fecal sample | host: Bos grunniens | place: China: Xizang | collected 2019 | reverse complement strand
TCTGACGACCATTTTTTGTCAGTTCTCTTTCTCTTTGCATAAAATAATTATGCCTGCCCTCGATACTCAAATTATAAGGAGCCAAATAAGGGTCGCGTTCTACAAGTTTTAACATGGCTTTTGTTTTTATGGTTGTTATTCATTTATTCTTTTCATTAAGGCATTGCTACCTTTACTATAATCTTTTTCAATGGCACATCTGTAATTGCCGGAGCATGTCCGTCCTGCGGAAAAAATATAGCAAACTCTTCTCTCTTTACATTAAAATAATCACGTGCATGCAAAGATGTGGGATACAAGGCTGCATCATCAGCCTCTACAAACTCCGCAAACGGCAGCTCTGTCAAAGGAGTGTAGCCAATAACCTCATCACTTGATAATGGAATATGTACATCAATATACTTGCGGTGTATCTCTATTGGCGCTTCTAATTTATTTTTCGGTTTCACCTCAACAACGTTGGCAAATACCGAATCCCCGCAGATTTCATTTCTGCCAATAGGCAAATCCTGCAAATTGCTATTCTGTAAGAACTCCAGGACTTTTGCAAAATTAGGATTCAAGGATACATATTTATCGAAATTTTCAATTCTATCAAGTACCATAATATTATTTATTTTTTCAGTATTCCGGCTTTATATACACATTTATTTACGACGTTCCCTTTTGAGTCCTTGACAATAAAATTTCCATCACGTAACCCCTCTGCAAAGGTGCCTTCGTATCTCAAACCATCCTTGTCTATAGCCACTCCTGCACCACTCTCGTTACCATCCATATATCCGCCCTTGTATTCTATACCACTATTCAAACGGATAACTCCGGCTCCATGCATAGTGTCATGTTTCCACTCTCCTTCGTACACATCGCCATTTTGCCAGGTATACACACCTTTTCCACAGCGTTCATTCTTCTCCCATGAACCTTCATATGTATCACCATTTGCGAAACGCATTGTGCCTTCGCCATGACGCATACCGTCTACAAATGTTCCTTCATAGGCAGAACTGTCACTTGCTATATAACAACCCTCTCCATGCCATTTGCCATTCTTGAACATACCTTTGTACACGGCACCATCGGTTGTGCTATATTCGCCATAGCCTTCGCACATATTATCCACCCATTCACCTTTATAGACAGCGCTGTCGACAGAGAGATACTCGCCATAGCCATTACGTTTGCCATTGAGCCATTTTCCTGTGTATCTGCTACCATCACTCCATATAAAAACGCCGTCGCCGGAATATTCATCATTTTTCCATTCACCGGAATATGACGCACCTTCGGAAAAGAAATAATCCCCTTTACCATTACGCATGTTCTTAGACCAGGAACCGGCATATACATCACCATTGAGATAAGTCATGCGTCCATACTCTTTTCTGAGACCATTCTCCCAAGAGCCTTCAAAGATATTGCCGTCGGCATACTGTAATTTACCATTGCCATGCAATGAATCCTTTTCAAAACCGCCTACATACTTACTGCCGTCGGCATATAGAATTTCGCCTTTACCCGAACGCTTTCCTTTATGGAACTCTCCTTTATAGACATCTCCATTCTTGTATGTGGCTGTACCTGTTCCATGAGGACGTCTCATGCGTACTTCACCCACATAGACAACTCCACCCTTGAGTTTGATAGTCAGGATTTGAGAGTCTTTTTTATTTCTTTTAACAACAACCGTATCGGCGGATGAGTTGTACATTAAAGGCGAAACAAGTGAATTGGCATTGATTGATATGCCAAAAAAGAGAAAAAGTAATAGTATAAGAGATATATGTTTCATTACTATCTTTTGTATAGCAAGAGCATTGCATCATATCGCACTATTGCAAAAACAACACTCCCCATCAAATACAAAGATAATAAGAAAGTTGAAAAAAGACAACGAAGTTCAATTTATTTTTAGAGTCACAGGAGTATGTTGCAGGAATCAATTGTCGCCAACAATAATTTCAATCATATTGTCAGGGATTAGATACTCCTTTGCAACCCTGCTTAAATCACCGGCCGATACACTTTTTACAACTTCGAGATAATCATTAACCGAAGCAAAAGATTCCCCTGACAGCCAAGCGTTTACAAAAACCTCTGATTTGGCCGTCAAGCCTTCGCATTCACGACACATCTCACCAAGAATGTAGTTACGTACATGCTCCACTTCTTCTTCAGAAATAGGTTTGTTTCTCAATCTCTCAAGTTCTTTGTAAATCTCCTTTACACAAAGTTCTACATACTCGTTAGCTGTTTCAGAAGTTATCATGAAGGCATTCCTTTTGCCGTATGCATCTACTTCGGCCGAAATGTGATAGGTATATCCATTCTCTTCGCGAATATTTGACATCAGACGGCTTCCGAAATAGCCACCGAGCAGGACTGTCAAGAAGCGGAATTTATGAAAGTCGGGATTAGAGACATCCATAGCCATAAATCCTATTTTTACCGCCGACTGGATGGCGCCATCTATTTTAATATTGCATCTTCCCGGCACAGAAGAAGGTGCATCAACCGGCACACAGTTGTTTTTGCAAACCACTCCCCATTCACCACATCCGAAAGCATCTTTTATAGCCGATATTTCAAGTTCTCCGACATCGCCGGACATGAATATAGCAAGATTCCCGCTATTGTAGACATTTTCATGGTAAGCAACCAAATCATCACGAGTGATATTGTCGTAATCAACAGCCTGTACAATATGCCCCAAACGATGATTATCCCCCCACAATGCCTGCTCGAAATAGCGTTGAGCCACAACATCCACTTTTTTTGAATTGACTTCAAAGTGAGCTTTACCTCCTCGTCTTACAACATCGAGATTCTTCTCCGGGAAAAGCGGCCTTTTCACCATAGTCTCAAGCAACCCTAACAATGATACAAAATGTTTGGAAAGGCAATGCAAAATCAAATGATTACATTTCTGCGATGAATAACTCTCTATCCATGCTCCATAATAATCGAGTTTGTGCGAAATTCCGTCGGATGAAAGCTCTCCGGCACCTTCACGCAGCATCCGGTTAGTGAATGTTGCCTGCAAAGGTTTGTCTTGAATGGCATATCCGCCTTTAAAAAGCAGTTCAAATCGGACTATCCCTTTATATCCACCTTCAAGCACATACACAGGAACCCCATTAGGCATTACCGTCTCAACGGGCAAATCCATTTTTTCAACAACAACTGGTCTAATTTGGGGAGGTGTTCTCATTTTTATTCAAAGAAATCTTCAACAGCTTCAACCTCTATCTCCGCACTCTTCTTTAAAGACTTTGACACAACAACATTGACATCATCCTCTTCAAGAACAGCATCAGCATCATTTATATCATCTTCTGCATCACTGTCGTCGGATACAGAAATATAGCGTGAATCGCCACATGGGTCAAAATTTTCGGGTAGTTCAAACTTCTCTTCCTGCGAATAAGGCAATGTTTCGTCTGCATACACCTTGTTCATGTAAAGTCCCCAAATGGGCAAAGCTACAGCAGCACCCTGGCCTTCGCTCATACGATCAAAGTGAATATCGCGCTCTTCACCACCAACCCAACAGCCTGTAACAAGCGATGGTGTGAATCCCATAAACCAACCGTCGGAATTATTCTGTGTGGTACCTGTTTTTGCTCCCATATCCGCTTTGATACCATACACACGTCTGATACGTCCGCCTGTACCCTCATTCACTACTGCACGCAACATTTCAATCATTTTATACGAACTTTCCTCACTGATAACTTCAGTCTTTGTGGCAGAGAATGTTGCAACGATATTTCCGGCATTGTCTTCGATATGTGTAACAAGCAGCGGTGATGTACGTATTCCTTTTCCTACGAATGTGGTATATGCACTGACCATTTCCGCAACCGAAGCATCACAAACTCCAAGACAAAGCGACGGAGTTGGAGAAATATCCTTATTCAACAAACCGAACTGATGAATAAGCTTTTTCAATGAGTAAGGATTAAGTTTGCTCATTACATACGCCGAAATCCAGTTGTTTGATGTTGCAAGTCCCCAGCGCAATGTAACCGTTTCACCATATCGGTTTCTTGAAGAATTTCTCGGACTCCAAAGGCGGCCGTCTTCAGTAACAAGTGTCTGTTCTACATTTTTGGTCTCATCGCATGGTGTGAATCCATTTTCCATAGCAAGAGAATACAGATAAGGCTTTATGGTCGAGCCCACTTGACGACGGCCCACACCTGCCATGTCATATTTGAACTGATAATAGTTTGTACCACCTACATACGCCTTCACTTCGCCGGTTATAGGATCCATAGACATAACACCGGTACGCAAGAAGTACTTGTAGTATTTTATGGAGTCCATTGGCGACATTATAGTATCCTTATTGCCTTTGTATGTAAAAATCTCCATCTCATGCGGAGTGTTAAAGGCTTCTATAATTTCTTCTTCACTGCTACCGTTCTTTTTCATTATGCGATAGCGGTCGCTCTGCTTCATGGCACGGTTAAGAATTTTCTCAACCTCTTCCATTGTCAATTCATTTGTAAACGGCGCAGTCTTTTGGCCTTTTTTAGATTCAAAGAAACGTGGCTGAAGGTATTCCACGACATGTTCGTGCACAGCCTCTTCGAGATAGCCCTGCATTCTGGAATCAATTGTTGTATGTATCTTCAAACCATCGGTATATACATTGTAATAATCACCGTTTGCCTTTTTGTTCTTATTGCACCAACCGAACAATGCATCATTTTCCCAGTTCAAAGAATCCTCATAGAATTTCTGCATCTGCCATCCACGATAATTCTTTCGTTCAGGCTTCTTTGCAGTCATATAAAGGCGAAGATACTCTCTGAAGTATGTGGCGATACCGGCTTTATGGTCGGCTGGATGATAATCTATTACAAGGTCAAGTGCCGACAAAGAATCTCGCTCCTCTTCGGTTATATGGCCGGCCTTTTCCATCTGCAAGAACACGACATTACGACGTTCTTTTGTCTTTTCCGGACGACGACGGGGATTGTACAAAGACGAGTTCTTGCACATTCCGACCAGCATTGCAGCCTCTTCTATATTCAATTCATCCGGTTTCTTGCCGAAATATACGTGAGCTGCACTCTTTATACCTACAGCATTGTAACCAAAGTCATATTTATTGAGATAAAGAGTCAATATCTCCTCTTTTGTGTATTGCTTTTCAAGCTGTACAGCAATTACCCACTCTATTGGTTTCTGATAGAGACGCTCAAGCTTGTTTCCGGACACTTCCGAATAGAGAAGTTTTGCAAGCTGTTGGGTTATGGTACTACCACCACCGGCGTTCTTTTGCATAAGAATACCGCTTTTTACTATAGCACGCATTAGCGACCTTGCATCTATGCCTGAATGATTGTAAAAACGCACATCCTCTGTTGCAATGAGAGCGTTCACCAAGTGTGGTGACAAATCCTTGTAATCGACAAACACACGATTTTCTTTACTGTACGACCAAGTACCCATCTCCTTTCCGTCTGACGAGAGCACTTGCGAAGCAAACTTGTAATTAGGATTTTCCAATTCACTTGTATCCGGCAAATAACCTATCCAACCATTGGCAATTGCGACAAAAAGCAGTGTGACAGAGAGCATGCCCACTCCTATGGTCACCCATAAAACTACGAGAATTTTCTTTATCATATTGTGTTTGTTTTACATTACAAATATTCTTGCGTGGTTCTTTCGGCACAACACCACGTATAGAACAGCCTTAAAAATGCAAAGATAATATATTTTTTAATAGTATAGCCATCGTTGTGCCGTTTATAACAACATCGGGTTTGAAAAAATATCACTGGCAATTAGAGTTTGCTTTTTGAATAAATATTTAGAAGAAAGATGTTGTTTTAACAATTTAAATGGTTTATCTTTACAAGAAATTTTGAAATATAAATAAGGTCCGATGAAAAACAAAAGTTTTGTATCAATCAACGATCTTTCGCGCGAGAAAATCCTTTCGTTGCTTGAGGTAGCAGAGAAGTTCGAAGAAAACCCTAACCGTAATGTCCTTGATGGCAAAATTGTAGGTTCACTGTTTTTTGAGCCATCTACACGTACACGTTTGAGTTTTGAAACAGCAGCAAACCGTTTAGGTGCAAAAGTTATCGGTTTCAGCGATGCCGCAACAAGCTCGGCAACAAAAGGTGAAACACTGAAAGATACTATAATGATGGTATCGAGCTACGCCGACGTTATTGCCATGCGTCATAAGCTCGAAGGAGCAGCACGTTATGCAAGCGAAGTTTCTCCTGTCCCCATCATCAATGCCGGAGACGGAGCAAATCAGCACCCGTCACAAACAATGCTCGACCTCTATTCTATAAAGAAGACACAAGGCACATTGGAGGGTTTGAACATACACCTCGTAGGTGATTTGAAATATGGCCGAACAGTACACTCTTTGTTGCACGCAATGCGCCATTTTAACCCTACGTTCCATTTTATAGCTCCTAACGAGTTACGTATGCCCGAAGAATACAGAATCTTCTGCAAAGAGAACAACATAGCCTTCACCGAAACAACAGAATTCAACGAAGACGTAATCTCCAACGCAGATATCATATATATGACACGCGTGCAACGTGAACGTTTCAGCGACCTTATGGAATATGAAAAGGTCAAGAACTGCTACCGTCTCACAAATGCCATGTTGGCAAATACAAAAGATAATTTACGTATCCTGCATCCGCTGCCACGTGTAAACGAGATAGCCCACGATGTCGATGCCAATCCAAAGGCATACTATTTCCAACAGGCCCAGAACGGACTTTATGTGAGAGAAGCAATCATTTGCGATGTACTTGGTATTACCATTTAACAAAGAGAAAAGCCATGAATGACGATAAAAAAGCAATGCAGGTTTCAGCGCTATGCAACGGAACTGTAATAGACCATATTCCTGCCGATAAATTATTTGCAGTTGTAAACTTGTTGAACATCCCTGAGATGAAGCACAATGTTACCATCGGCAACAACCTCGACAGTAAAAAACTTGGCAAGAAAGGTCTCATAAAGATTGCCGACAGATTCTTTACCGACGACGAAATAAACAAAATTTCCATTGTCGCTCCAAATGTTGTACTTAACACCATACGCGACTATAAAGTTATAGAAAAGCGCGAGGTTAAGATGCCCGACGAAATACACAATCTTATCAAATGCAACAACCTTAACTGCATAACAAATAACGAACCAATGGCAACACATTTCTATGTAGCCAATCGTGACACTCAGACTTTGAAATGCCGTTATTGTGAAAAAGAGGTGAACATCAACGACGTAAAATTGTTGTAACAGATGAAACTGAACTGGAAACCGGGAACAATGATATATCCATTGCCGGCTGTACTTATAAGTTGTGGTGACAATCCAAACAACTACAACATGTTTACCGTTTCATGGGTAGGTACAACATGTACGAATCCGGCAATGTGCTACATATCGGTGCGTCCGGAGAGACACTCCTACCCTATTATAAAGGAGAGTGGAGAGTTTGTAATAAATCTCACCACAGCCGAAATGGCACATGCAACTGACTGGTGCGGAGTTCGTTCGGGCAAGGATTACAACAAAGCAAAAGAGACCGGGTTGACATACGGGCCCTCAAAAGAGATAAAAGCACCTATAATAATGGAATCACCATTAAGCATAGAGTGCAAGGTAAAACAGATTATACCTCTTGGCTCGCACGACATGTTCCTTGCCGAAGTTGTGAATGTACAGGCCGACGACAAATATCTTAATCCCGAAACAGGAGAATGGAATCTGGCAGATGCCGACCCTTTGGTATATGCACATGGTAAATATTTCCACACCGGAGAGTTTATAGGCAAGTTCGGTTGGAGTGTAAAAAAGAAATAGATGAATATACGTGGCTTGATACTGTTTTTTACGATGATTGTTCCTTGTTGTATTGCAGCACAGGAAAACGAGAAACAGTTAAAATTCAACTTTGGTGCCAAAGCAGGATTTCAAGCCATTGCGTACAACAATCCCGAATTTGAAATTGAGGGCTATGAATTCGACAGCAACACGCTCCACAGCAACAAGATCGGATATACCATAGCCCCTTTTGTAAGGCTCACCAATAAGAAATTATATGTTCAAGCAGAAACAGTTTTTGGTATAGCAAGACACTCTTTCAATTTCAAGGAGACAAGCGAAAACGAAGAAAACTCCATTGTCGCCAATCAGATAACATACAACCTAAGAACCATTTGTATTCAAGTACCTATAGTTGTCGGATACCATATAATCCAGGAGGGCAAATACCAGATGAGTCTTTTTACCGGACCAAAGACAAAATTCGTATTCACCGCCCATAGCGACCAGGATTTCAAACATTTTAAAGACGATTCTCTCGAAGAAGTTTTAAAAAACAAATGCTATTATTGGGAAACAGGACTTGGAGTAAAGATTGGATATGTCTTTTTTGATTTCATCTACGATTGGGGAATAACAAAAGCCTCAGAATACATAATCTCGAAAAACGAAAACAAGAAATTCCGTAGCGACCGTCGCGATAATATTTTCAGCTTTTCCGTCGGAATGATATTTTAAAACAAATAGGATAATACGATATATATCGTATTATCCTATTTGTTTTATTTATATTTACGTCATTTTTAATACGCGAACAAAGGGAACTCCGCCATAGTCTCATTAACCTTGCGACGTACGGCAGCTATAACCTTTTCATCTTCGGGAGCATTCAGAACGGTCTCAATCATCTCTGCAATGAATGGCATCAAATCCTCTTTTACGCCACGTGTGGTGATGGCCGGTGTACCCAAGCGGATACCTGAGGTCTGGAACGCGCTACGTGTATCGAATGGCACCATATTCTTGTTGGCTGTGATGTCTGCTTCCACAAGAGCCTTCTCAGCAACCTTACCTGTAAGGTCGGGATATTTACCGCGCAAATCTACGAGCATTGAGTGATTGTCTGTGCCGCCTGAAACGATACCGAAACCTCTGTCCATAAGCTCTTTTGCCAATGTTGCAGCGTTCAACTTCACTTGTGCCTGATACTCCTTGAATTCCGGTTGCAAAGCCTCGCCGAAAGCAACAGCCTTTGCTGCAATAACATGTTCCAATGGTCCGCCCTGAATACCGGGGAATACAGCCGAATCGAGCAGCTGCGACATCATCTTTACCTCGCCCTTAGGTGTTGTCTTACCCCAAGGATTAGGAAAATCCTTACCCATCAGTATCACACCGCCACGAGGACCGCGCAATGTCTTGTGTGTTGTAGAAGTAACAATGTGAGCATACTTTACAGGGTTATCGAGCAAGCCGGCAGCTATCAGACCTGCAGGGTGCGCCATATCCACCATAAATATAGCACCAACCTTATCAGCAATTTCGCGCATACGTTTGTAATCCCATTCGCGAGAGTATGCAGAACCGCCACCGATAATCAGTTTTGGTCTTTCGCGCAAAGCAACCTCTTCCATCTGGTCGTAATCGACAAGACCTGTTTCTGCACAGACATTGTACTCACAAGGAGTATAAAGGATACCCGATGTGTTTACAGCAGAACCATGTGAGAGGTGTCCGCCATGTGCAAGATTCAAGCCCATAAACTTATCGCCGGGATTCAACACAGCAAGGAATACAGCTGCATTTGCCTGTGCACCGGAATGTGGCTGAACATTCACCCATTCTGCATCGAAAAGCTCTTTCAGACGCTCACGTGCAATATCCTCAACAATATCAACAACCTCGCAACCACCGTAATAACGTTTGCCGGGATAACCCTCGGCATATTTGTTTGTAAGCACAGAGCCCATAGCCTGCATTACCTCATTACTTACAAAGTTCTCCGATGCAATAAGTTCAATACCCTTTAACTGACGGCGATACTCCGATTCTATAAGTTGAAAAATATGTCTGTCTCGTTTCATAGTCAATAAATTTTAAATATTTCTGCGAAGATAATAAAATTAGGTAATGATATACAAGTTTGTACAATAAAATCAATATACAACTTTATTTATTATTCCGGTCAATGCAGCTATTGCTATTCCATAATTTGTAATAGGTACGTTCTGCGCGACGGCTTGACGTACACGCGCCATTACATGACGTTTGGTAAACATACATGCACCGCAATGTATCACAAGGTCATAAGGCGATAGTTCCTCGGGGAAATCATTTCCCGAAACAACAGTAATTGACAAACCGTCACCAAACTTATTCCGTAACATTCTCGGCAGTTTTACTCTACCTATATCTTCGTTTTGCGGAATGTGAGAGCATGCTTCGGCTATAAGAACATTTGCATTCTTTGGCAAAGACATTAATATTTCAGCACCTTTACGAAAAACGGCAATGTCGCCTTTCTGACGTGCCATAAGCACCGAAAAAGAGGTTAAGCGACAATCCTCCGGTTTTAATTTCTCCACTTGAGCAAAAACCTGCGAATCGGTAATTATGAGCGAAGGTGTTTTGTTTAGCGATTTTAGTAAACAGGAAAGTTCCTCGGGGGCACAACACAATGGAATGGCATGCTTGTCAAGCAGATTACGCAGTGTCTGTACCTGGGGTTGTATAAGTCTTCCTTTAGGTGCTTGTGCATCCTGTGGCATAACAAGCACCACAATATCTCCTGCCGAGACAAGCCCATGTGTTATATCATCATCTTCTTGATGACCTTGCAACGCGGTCGACATGGCTGAGATAAGTTTATCTTTTCCCTCGCCTGTAACAGAAGAGAAATTAAGAACATCGCAATTGAGTGCATTTCTCCACTCTTTTACATTATTATTTTCATCACAATGTCCAAGTACAGCAACGAATGACACACCACTCTTTTCAAACATAGCAAGCCACTCTCTTTCAAGCTCGCAATCGGCAGAATTGCCATTTAGCATAAGCAGTGCAAGGTCAATGCGCGAAAGAACCTTTTTGGTAGCTTCAATACGTTTTGTTCCTAGTTCTCCTTCATCGTCAAATCCTGCAGTGTCTCCAATAACGGCAGCACCGATACCCGGCAACTCCATGTTTTTCCAAACGACATCGGTTGTTGTTCCGGCGACATCCGATACTATAGAAACATCTTGACCGGCAAGAGCATTCACAAGCGAAGACTTACCTACATTCCTGCGACCAAAAATTGCAATATGAATACGATTAGAGCGTTGAATTTGAGTCATAACTAAAATCTATTACTATGAAAAACACAGTATTTTTTATATTCGTATTTACTCCTCCACCTCACATCCGGTGAACATAAAATCCTTTTCAGCAACATCCTTTGGGAAACAATAATATGTAATGTCGGCTGTTGAACAAACCTCCCCATTGTATGAAATAGAAGCCTCGATGAATACGAAGTTACGTTTTGTCTCTTTTACCCGAGCACGTATTTCTATCGTCACATCTTTACCCGTCGGTACAGGCTTTTTGTATTTTACATTCAGATTGGTAGTCATGCCCGATGTCTGGAACTTTCTTGCAATAATCCATCCGCCTATTTCATCGAGCAGTGTCGCCTGTATTCCTCCATGCAACGTATTCAGCCAGCCTTGAAAATTGTCATGAGGATTCCATAAAGAGACTATATCATCACCATCCTCATAAAATTCCATTTTCAAACCATAAGGATTGGTAGGAGCACAAGCAAAACAGTTATATCCTTTATCGGTCAAGTCCAACCATGGGTTCTTAATCTTCTTCATTTTTCTATATTTAAAATCTAAAGTCACGTTCTCCGTCATCAATTTTATTTATATACTCACCGGCTTTGGTGCGTACACGTTCGTTGGGAACATCGGCCAAAAGACGTTTTATCATAGCCTCTCCTTTGGCACGTGTTTCGGGCGAAGCATAATCGTTCAGATACTCTTTCAATGTTATAAGAGCATTTGGCAAACAACAGTTGGATATCTGTCCATTCTTCAGCAGAGTCATAAAACGGTCACCCGTACGTCCTTCGCGGTAACACGCTGTGCAGAAACTCGGAATATGATTAAGGTCGAGCAACCAGGCTACAACCTCGTCAAGCGAGCGGTGGTCAGCAATGTCAAACTGTGCCGAGTTCTCGCTTTCCGTTTCGGGAGTGACATATCCGCCCACACTCGTACGTGAACCGCCGCTCATCTGTGAAATACCCAATTCGAGCAGCTTTTCACGACTCTTTTCACTCTCACGTGTTGATATAATCATGCCGGTGTATGGAACTGCAATTCTTATAAGTGCCACAATCTTGAAGAAAATATCATCGGGAACAGCATTCTCGAAATCGGCTGTATCCACATCATCGGCCTTGCAAAGACGAGGGACGCTTATTGTATGTGGCCCTACGCCGTATGTCGCCTCAAGATGCTCGGCATGCATGAGCAGACCCACAAAATCATAACGATAAGTCTCCAAGCCATAGAGTACACCTATACCCACGTCATCTATTCCTGCCTGCATGGCACGGTCCATAGCCTCGGTATGCCATGCATAGTCACTCTTTGGGCCTGTTGGATGTAAAGCCTCGTACGCTGCCTTATTATATGTTTCCTGAAACAAGATATATGTACCTATTCCCGCATCGCGCAGACGGCGGTAGTTTTCTACTGTCGTAGCAGCTATATTTACATTCACCCTGCGTATGGCACCGTTTTTGTGCTTAATGCTGTATATGGTCTTAATGCTTTCAATTATATATTCGATAGGGTTTTTCAACGGATGCTCACCGGCTTCAAGAGCAAGACGCTTATGTCCCATGTCCTGCAGCGCCATCACTTCTGCACGAATCTCGTCTTGTGACAGTTTTTTTCGGCGTATATCTTTATTCTTTGCATGGTAAGGGCAATAGACACACCCGTTCACACAGTAATTAGAGAGATACAAAGGCGCAAACATAACAATACGGTTGCCATAAAAACGATGTTTTATCTCATTGGCAAGCGCGAAGATTGTTTCTGTAACATCGGGAAATTCACATTCGAGCAACAGCGCCGCCTCGCGGTGCGATATACCTTTGAATGCACGCGCCTTTTCCAATATAGAATCAATCAGTTCACGATTGTTGCAATTCTCACGTGCATAGCGCAAAGTATCTTGTATCTCGCTATCACAGATGAATTCACTTGCAGTTTTTGATTTTGGATTGTACATACCTATATTATATAATCTCCACGCCCGTAGTCGATATAACGGTCTATGGCATTTAGACGTTTTTCGAGATATTCAAGTTGTGTTGCCGACTCGCTATCGTAGTATTTTTTGTTATTGTAAATAGTATAATTGGCGGCAAAAGCACGCGGTGTAATGTTAGGCATAACCACATTGGCACCGGCGAGTATTCCGCGTTCTGTTCCATTTTCGCAAAGTGTTGCAAGAGCCGTTGTTGCAGGTATCAATGCTTTAGGGAAGCGCAGACGCAATAACGATATGAGCCAAAGCACCATTTCTACATTCCCGGCTTTCTCCTTGGCAAAAGGAGTATTGTTTGCTGGAATAAAAGGCCCGATACCAATCATTGCAGGCTTCAACGAATCGAGAAACATCAAATCTTCAACAAGTTCATCCACGCCTTGTTTTGGAGAACCAATCATCATCCCACTACCCACTTGAAAACCAAGTTCTTTAAGGCGCAACAAGCAATGTTTTCGGTTGGCGGCACTCATATTCGCCGGATGCAACAATGAGTAGTGCTTGTCGCATGCCGTTTCATGACGCAACAGAAAACGGTCTGCACCGGCAGAGCGCAACAGAGCGTACCCCGCATCACTTCGTTCACCAACAGATAAAGTAACAGCTTTTGCAGGATAAAGTTCCTTTATCGACTTTACAACATCCGCAAGCCATTCATCATTCTGTACAACATCCTCACCACCCTGCAATACAAAAGTATTGAATCCAAGCGACGCCCCTTGCCTGCAGCATTCTAATATATTCTCTTTAGTAAGTCTATAACGTACCGCATCTCTGTTTGATGCGCGTAATCCGCAATAAAGGCAGTTATTCTTGCAATAGGAACTGATTTCTATTAAAGCACGCACATACACACCATTACCGAAGTTCTCTTCGGTAATGGTGCGAGCCAACAATGTAAGTTCATTGCGCTTATCGACACCAAGCATCAAGAGTGAATGCCACACCTCTTCCGGCACATTTTCGGCAGCCGAAAGTACAGAAACAAACTCTCTAAAACTCTTTTCTGTCATTTTTTTTGGTTTCTGCATGAAACATTACTGCAAAAATAGTTGAATTTGATCTTTTTTAGCTACATTTACTGCAAAATTTACAGAGAGCATATAATATACCTCAGTTGTCAATGGCAGCTCCATTAAATTAAGGAGTATTTAAAATGTAATTATAAATGGAATATAGCAACAATACCATGTTTGTACGTTATAAGCTTTTAACCCAATTAGTGTCGATGTGGAAGCGCAATGAGCTTCTCGAAAAAATCGACAGTATGCCCTATGAAATGTACCCTCGCAACCAAAAGCCAAAGGGACGCTGTTGCATTCACAAGGAACGCGCAGTAATCAAGTATAAAACAATGGCAATGCTCGGATTTACCATGCAGGACGAACTTAACGAGATGGACAGTCTGAGCAGCTATGTAAAACGCATGCACAAGCGCGACGGCATACACATGGAAGATGGAGCAATTCTTCATGTTATGGACGAAGCATGTTCATCTTGCGTAAAGAGCAAATACGAGGTTTCCAACCTTTGTCGCGGATGCGTGGCACGTCCTTGCTACACAAGCTGTCCCAAAGGAGCCGTGTATTACGACAAAGACGACAAGGCACATATCGACCACGACAAATGTATCAGTTGCGGCAAATGTCATCAGGTATGTCCCTATCATGCCATCATATATATGCCCGTACCATGTGAAGAGGCATGCCCTGTCAAGGCAATCTCAAAAGATGAATATGGTGTGGAGCATATCGACCCGGAGAAGTGCATCTATTGTGGCAAGTGTCTCAACGCATGCCCCTTTGGAGCCATATTCGACAAATGCGAAGTATTCGATGTACTAAAGGATATACAAAAAGAGAAGAAAGTCATTGCGATGGTTGCCCCAGCCGTTCTTGCACAGTTCGGAAAGCCAATTGAACATGTATATGGAGCGCTGAAAGCCTTAGGTTTCAGTGATATCGTAGAGGTTGCCTACGGTGCTGAAGAGACCATACGTCGCGAAGCAGAAGAACTTAAGGAAAAGATTGAGGAAGGACAGCCGTTCATGACAACAAGTTGTTGCCCTGCATACGTAAATCTTGCAAAGAAACATATCCCCGAGATTGTTAAATATGTATCGTCTACAGGCTCGCCAATGCACTACACCGCCATCTATGCAAAAGAGAAATTCGGCGAGGATTGCAAGACAGTGTTCATAGCACCTTGTGCATCAAAGAAAGCCGAAGGCGCAGCCGACAAGAATGTCGACTACGTATGGACTTTCCGCGAACTTAATTCCGTTATCCAGGGTATGGGCATAGACATTGAAAGCACAATGCCATACACACCAGCCGAACATGCATCGCGTGACGCACATAACTTTGCAAAGACAACAGGTGTATTCACCGCTGTGAAGAACCACATAGGCGACGAAAACCTCGAAGGCGTTGTCATTGCCGACTTGCACAAGAAGAATATAGCCATGCTACGTGCATACGCCAAGACAGGCAAATGCCCCGGCAAGCTCGTAGAGGTGATGTCATGCCCCGGAGGATGTATCACCGGTCCATGTGCTTGCAGCGAAGGCGGCGAAGCAACACGTCGTTTCGAAGCCGAGGTAAAGAAGAAATAAGTGTTTTTATTTATAAAATGAAGCATCGCCGGTTTGGTTTACTCCTTGTCGGCGATGCTTTTCTTATTATAGCAAACAAAAGTCTGCCCTACGCAATGCTTTGTTGTTTTATTTCTTCAAGAAACAAGTCTTAAGCACAATGCTGCTACCATCGATTTTGCAATCGACCTCTTCAGGATTTTCGGTAAGGCGGATACTCTTAACCTTTGTGCCGCGTTTTATAACCATTGAGGAGCCTTTTACCTTAAGGTCCTTGATTACAGTCACTGCATCTCCGTCGAAAAGTTCCGCGCCGTTGCTGTCTTTTGCCACATCGGCAACCTCTTCAGCTGTGTCGTCAGCACTGAACTCATGAGCACAGTCGGGGCACACATAGAGCATACCATCAAAATAAGTGTACTCGCTATTGCACTTTGGGCATTTTGGAATGTCTGTCATGTTTATTGATTTTATATACGAAAAGAGGGTGGCCCTCAAGTCACCCTCTTTTACATTGGTTATTATTGGTTACTTGAACTCGTCCCAGCTCTTAACCGGCATAGCCTTGACATCAATCTTGCAGAATGAGCGGATAAATGCGCTTGCAAGACGTGCATTGGTAATAAGCGGAATGTTGTGGTCGATAGCAGCACGACGTATGCGATAACCGTTAGTCAACTCACGCTTTGTGTGGTTCTTTGGTATGTTGATGATAAGGTCGAAACGATGGTCGGCAATCATCTGCATTACGTTGTTCTCTGCATTAGGATCTTCATCGGGCCATATAACAGGAGTTGTCTTGATGCCATGTTCGTTGAGGAACTGTGCTGTACCTGATGTAGCGAAGATGTTGTAACCCTTCTGCGCAAGAATTGCGGCAGGCTCGAGCAAATCAACCTTTGATTTTGCAGCACCCGATGAAACCATAACATTCTTCTCGGGCACATTGTAACCAACGGCTATCATTGCATTCAACAATGCCTCTTCGAAGTCGTCGCCAATGCAACCAACCTCACCGGTTGATGACATATCGACACCCAATACAGGGTCGGCCTGATGCAAACGGCTGAATGAGAACTGTGATGCCTTGACACCGATATGGTCGATATCAAACGCCGATTTATCAGGCTTGCTATAAGGAGCACCGAGCATTATGCGTGTAGCCGTCTCGATGAAGTTACGCTTCAACACCTTAGAAACGAATGGGAACGAACGTGATGCACGCAAGTTACACTCGATAACCTTAACCTCGTTGTTCTTGGCAAGGAACTGCATGTTGAAAGGACCGGAGATGTTGAGTTCCTTAGCAATGCGACGGCTAATCTTCTTGATGCGACGTGCTGTCTCAAAGTAAATCTTTTGTGCAGGGAAGACAAGTGTCGCGTCACCTGAGTGTACACCGGCAAACTCCACGTGTTCCGAGATAGCATACTCCACTACCTCACCGTTCTGAGCAACAGCATCGAACTCAATCTCCTTTGTATCGCTCATGAACTGTGACACCACAACAGGGAACTCCTTAGAAACGTCGGCAGCCATCTTTAGGAATTCGTGCAACTCCTCTTCGTTGTAGCAGACGTTCATTGCAGCACCTGAAAGCACATACGAAGGACGAACCAATACCGGATAGCCAACCTTTTCAACGAACTCCTTCATATCCTCGAGGCTTGTAAGCTCTTTCCATGCAGGCTGGTCGATGCCAAGCTGGTCGAGCATAGCCGAGAACTTGTGACGGTTTTCAGCGCGGTCGATTGAGAGAGGTGATGTACCCAATACAGGCACTGCCTGACGATGCAACTTCATTGCAAGGTTGTTAGGTATCTGTCCACCCACTGAAACAATCACACCACCCGGCTGCTCAAGGTCGATAACATCGAGCACGCGCTCCAATGACAACTCGTCAAAGTAGAGACGGTCGCACATATCATAGTCGGTAGATACTGTTTCGGGGTTGTAGTTAATCATTATTGATTTGTAGCCGAGCTTGCGTGCTGTCTGTACAGCATTTACAGAACACCAGTCGAACTCAACCGATGAACCGATACGATAAGCACCGGAACCAAGAACAACAACTGACTTGTCGGTCTTGTAATAGTTCACGTCGTAACCCTTGACACCATATGTCATGTAAAGGTAGTTGGTGAGTTCGGGATGCTCAGAAGCTACAGTATTTATTCTCTTGACAGCAGGGAGAATGCCGAGTTCCTTACGACGTGCACGCACTGCAAGGTTACCAGCCTCCATGTTCTTCTCGTTCTTTAGAACAAAGCGTGAAATCTGGAAGTCAGAGAAACCGAGTTCCTTAGCCTTGCGCAGTACCTCTTCGGGCAACTCCTCGAGTGTATTGTATCCCTCAAGAACGTGCTTGTAGTCAACAATGTTCTTTAGCTTGCCAAGGAACCATGGGTCAATCTTTGTAAGTTCGCTGATGCGCTCAACGGTGTAACCGGCTTCGAGTGCCGATGCTATTGAGAATACGCGCATATCTGTAGGATTGGCAAGTTCTTCGTCAAGGTTGTCGAAGTGTGTATGTTCGTTACCTACGAAACCGTGCATGCCCTGACCTATCATACGCAAGCCCTTCTGGATAACCTCTTCGAAGCTGCGTCCGATAGACATGATTTCACCTACAGACTTCATGCTTGAACCAATCTGACGTGATACACCGGCGAACTTTGTCAAGTCCCAACGTGGTATCTTGCAGATAAGATAGTCGAGCTCAGGAGCTTTGTATGCGCTGTTTGGTGTACCCATCTCGCCAATCTCGTCGAGAGTATAGCCAAGAGCAATCTTTGCAGCGACGAATGCGAGAGGATAACCTGTAGCCTTTGATGCAAGAGCTGAAGAACGGCTCAAACGGGCGTTAACCTCAATTACGCGATAGTCGTTTGTCTCGGCATTGAATGCATACTGTATGTTACATTCACCAACGATACCGAGGTGACGGATAGCTTTTACTGAAATCTCCTGCATGAACTTAACCTGTTCAGGAGTGAGTGAGCATGTAGGAGCAACAACGATTGACTCACCGGTGTGGATACCGAGCGGGTCAAAGTTCTCCATGCTTGCCACAGTAAAGCAGTGGTCGTTGGCATCGCGGATAACCTCGAACTCAATCTCCTTCCAACCTTTCAAAGACTCCTCTACAAGAATCTGGTTTGAGAAGGTAAATGCGCTCTCGGCAAGTTCCTTGAAGCTCTCCTCGTCGCGGCAGATACCGCTACCGAGACCACCAAGTGCATAAGCAGAACGAACCATGACAGGGAAACCGATGCGGTGTGCTGCAGCGAGGGCATCTTCCATTGTCTCGACAGCCTGGCTCACAGGAGTCTTCATTGGAATCTCATCAAGTTTCTTTACAAAGAGGTCGCGGTCCTCGGTGTACATGATAGCCTCTACCGATGTACCAAGCACCTTAACGCCATACTTCTGAAGAATACCCTTTTGATAGAGTTCTGTACCGCAGTTAAGCGCGGTCTGTCCTCCGAATGCAAGAAGAATACCGTCGGGTTTCTCCTTCTTGATGATTTCCTCTACGTTATGTACATCAACAGGAAGGAAATACACCTTGTCGGCAATACCCTCTGATGTTTGAATAGTAGCAACGTTAGGGTTGATAAGCACAGACTGAATACCCTCTTCGCGGAGAGCCTTCAAAGCCTGTGAACCTGAATAGTCAAACTCACCGGCCTGACCGATACGCAATGCGCCGGAACCAAGCAACAATACCTTTTTCAGTTGTTCTTTCATGATTATATATTTATATTTATTTTATTTACTTACATAAATACTTTTCGTAATGATATACAAACGCCTCGTTTACAAGACGGTTACCGCCCGGTGTCGGATAGATACCGCTGAAGTACCAGTCGCCCAAGTGGTTAGGACAAGCATTGTGCAGACCTTCAAGGCTCTGGAATACAAGCTCCAATTCGGCGTTAAGGTCAACCGGTTTGAGCAAATCGGCAATCTTACGTGATATTTCATCGGCTGTAAATGGCTTGTAGATGGCACGTGCACAGTTCACCTGTTCTGCATCGGGCTTCTTCAATTCCTCAAGACATGCTCTGTATGTCTCATCTATAAGCGAACGCTTGCCGTTCTCATACAACAGTTCAAGAGCTGCCTTGAATGCAACGAAGTGGTCGAACTTCTCCATGTCGATACCGTAATAATCAGGATAACGTATCTGCGGGCTTGATGAAACAACCACAATCTTCTTTGGCTCAAGACGGTCAAGGATGTTTAGAATATTCTGTTTCAATGTTGTTCCGCGTACAATACTGTCATCGATTACAACAAGATTATCAACCTTTGGCTTTATTGTTCCATATGTAATGTCATATACATATGATGCAAGGTCGTTGCGTTTGTCGGTTGTAGAGATGAATGTACGCATCTTGATATCCTTGTTTGCGACTTTCTCCTGACGCACTTTCTTGGTTACAATGGCGTTCAACTCTTCCTTTGTAAACTCCTTGCCGGAATTGATTTCCTTTATCTTCCATTCGTCAAGGTGTTCCTGCATACCCTCAACCATTCCGTAGAATGCCATCTCGGCAGTGTTAGGTATGAAAGAGAATACAGTGTTGTCGAGGTCGTAATTGATTGCTTTCAATATCTGCTCCTTAAGGTTTGAGCCAAGGAGCTTTCTCTCCTTATATATATCACCGTCATTACCACGGCTGAAGTATATACGTTCGAATGAACATGGCAAGAATGCCTTTTGAGGAATAATCTGTTCCTGACGTATCTCACCGCGTTTGTTCACAATGAGAGCTTCGCCCGGCTTTAATTCGATAACATCCTCTTCTTTAAGGTTCATGGCTGTCTGCAACGCAGCACGCTCACTTGCCATTATGAAGATATCGTCGTTTGCATACCAATAAGCTGTACGTACACCCCATGGGTCGCGCATTGCAAACATTTCGCCGCTACCGGTAACACCGCAGAACACATAACCGCCGTCGAGCATAGGAGTAGATGTACGCAAAACATTTGCTACATCCATGCGCTCTTCGATAGTGTTTGTAATATTCATTCCTGTAAGGCCTTCGGCTTCGCACTCTTTGAAGATACGCTCAACCTCGCGGTCAAGACGATGACCCATAAGTTCAAGCATGATATATGTGTCGGCATGTACACGTGGGTGCTGGCCGTGAGATACAAGTTCTTGGAACACATCATCAACGTTTGTGATATGGAAATTACCGCAAAGCGCAAGGTTCTTTGCTCTCCAGTTGTTACGACGCAAGAACGGGTGAACATACTGCATACCGGTCTTTCCTGTAGCAGAATAGCGCAAGTGTCCCATATAAAGTTCTCCGGCAAAGCCAAAATGACGATATGCGTAATCGGCATTGTTCTTCATCTCTTTAGGATGAGAAAGAATGCTTTTGTTTGCCAAATCAAAAACCTCAGATATAGCACCTGAGCCTTCCGCTCTTTCACGGAACATATAATCCTCACCGGGAGAAGCATTCAATTTTACGCAAGCTATACCGGCACCCTGTTGACCACGGTTATATTGTTTGTTCATCAACAAGAACAACTTGTTCATACCATAAGCCCATGTACCATACTTTTCCTGATAGTAATTCAAGGGTTTACGCAGGCGAATCATAGCAACGCCACATTCATGTAATAGAGGTTCCATAAATAAATCTGATATTTTCCGCTAATATATAAAAAAAGTCGTTTCAAACGAAACGACTATAATAAAACTTACATAAAAATAGTATCAACAACAAAATAAACAGGAGCAAAAGAGGTAACGGGACTCTTTTTATATCCCGCAAAATCAATGCATTTATTTACCCTGTCTTTCATAATCTTGATTTAACTCTGCGAAGATAATAAAAAAGAATGAGACTGAAACTATTTTTATAAAATAAAGATATTATAAAATTTATTTTGTGCCAAAGATTCTGTCGCCGGCATCGCCCAAACCGGGAAGAATATAGTTCTTCTCATTCAACCCCTCATCGAGAGAAGCAATATATATATCCACATCGGGATGACGTTCCGCTACCGTTTCCACACCCTGCGGAGATGCTACAAGACACATAAGCCTTATATGATTGAAGCCGTCAGCCTTCAGGCGAGCGATTGCATCGCATGCACTGCCACCGGTTGCAAGCATCGGGTCGGTCAGAATCACAGCACGCTCCTTGTTCGCAGGCATCTTGTAGTAATAGAATACAGGTTGACAGGTCACCTCATCGCGATATAAGCCAATGTGCCCTACACGTGCCGACGGAATAAGTTTCATCAATCCGTCAACCATGCCAAGACCTGCTCTCAATATAGGCACAATGACAACTTTTTTGCCGGCAATCTTTGGTGCATTCATCTTCATCAACGGAGTCTCTATCTCTTCGTATGTCAAGGGCATATCGCGGGTAATCTCATAGCCCATGAGCATTGCTATCTCCTGAAGTAATTCACGGAACTTCATTGTAGAAGTCTCCTTGTCGCGCATAATACTCAATTTATGCTGCACTAATGGATGGTCTATAATATGCAAAGCCATAATATAATGTTTTGTTTTCTTTTTTTTAATAAACGCAAAAATAATACAAGTTGACTAAAAGCCAAACATATTTCATGTTTTTAAAACAAAAGGAGGATGACCTTTTGGGTCACCCTCCTGAATTTATATAAGACTTGTATATTACTTAACAAGAACCTTATTGCCATTTACAATGTAGATACCGGCATTTGTAATCTTCTCGATGCGACGACCTGTCAAATCATAAATTACATTCTCCTCTACCTCTGCATCAACAGACTCTATCTCTGTTGTAACTGCCTCATTGTAAACACGGATATATGTAGCATCGGTGTAGTTGATGAAAGCAACATACTCATTGTTGTATGCAACTGTTGTTGCAGCAATAGCTTCAGCCTCCTTAGCCTCGCCTGCGTAAGAAACAGCGTAGTTCTTTGCAACAGGAGCCTCATTGTTGTTCATATCAGTAATAGCATCTACAATATATACATGCTCCTTACCGAATGCAACACCGGTAACCTCCTCATAATACTTGTTTGTAGCACCCTCATCGTTTGCATTGGTATATACCCCATCTACTTTCAACTCATTAGCGAAGATTGAAGCTACAAACACATCACTTGCACCTACAGCAACCTTGCTGTTGTCGAAAGCGCAAGTTACACCGAATGTACCTACAAGATAAATCTTGCCATCGCGAACTTCGATACCATTGATTCTTTCGTAATTAGCAGATACGGAATTTGGAATATTAGAGAACTTAACAGCCTTTGAACCAACCTTTGCCAAGATTGCACCTCTCTCTGTAGTACCCATACCGTCATACTCAAACTTGAAGATTTCTGTTCCGGTAGATGTGGTAAGTGCAAGGTCACCCTGACCCATTGCTGCAACATATACATCATCACCATCGATTGCAAAAGCAAAAGAGTTGATTGATGTTGCATCACCACCGTCTTCTGTAATTGCC
>JAEIGA010003880.1_pt1 | contig 23225 bp, 19 predicted proteins | sample 9270691 | NCBI WGS metagenome assembly JAEIGA01 (sample SAMN17057246, study PRJNA624740) | gut metagenome | biome: biome; isolation source: fecal sample | host: Bos grunniens | place: China: Xizang | collected 2019 | reverse complement strand
AGCTCAGGAGACCAAGTAGCGCGAAGCTTTCTTTCCTCAACTGAAACAGTTACTGAATCAAGTTTGAAAGAAACCTCTCCGATTTCAGTCTCAAGCTCAAGTGAATCGTACTGTGCCCATGCAACAGCGAACTCAGCTTTTGCGAGGTCAGCTGCAGGAACACCTACATAACCGTCAACAGTAGCTTGCTGCTTCTTAACTGGCTTAGTAAGGTCAACCTCAAGAAGGATTTTACCCTCTGCAGAACATGGATTACCATACTCTACGATACCCTTACCATACTTCTGAGTTACAACACGGAACTGAAGTGCCTCGTTAGCTGCGAAAGAAGAACCCTCCTTAGAATCAATTTCGTTCTTAGAGATTACCTTAAGTGAAGCAAGGAAAGCCTCAGTATCCATCTCGTTTCCATCAGGACCTGTAATCTTACCTGCGTTGAACGATGAGAAACCTCTAATTTCAAGCATTACGTTACGTACTGTACCATCAAGACCAAATACAGGGGCATCTTTAAGTTCGCAATCAACAAGCTGACCATCTACCCATGTTTTAGGTGCTACCATTTTATTACCTTTCTCGTCAACACCCTGAGCTACCTTAATTGTAATCTTACCCTTTGAGTTATCGAAAAGGAAGTCATTGTAGAAAAGATCATAAAGTGACTTCTCCATGTACTGAGTTACCTCAGGAGTTGTGTTTGAAAGCCCGTTTACAGTCTCATCAGGAAGATAGAAACGATTGTGCTGATCACCTGTTCTACGGTCAGTTCTCTCATAACCCATAAGGCCATAGTGACGACCTGATACCTCTTTACCTGCAAGAGCATCTTCCATAGTCATATCATTCCAATCACGCTCACTTGTTACAGGGAGGATGAAGAAAAGCTTACCTACAGGGAGGTTCATAGCCTGTACTGACACGAGGTCATTAGCAAGAAGCTTGCTGAATACACGGCGGATGATAGGGAATACTACTGTCTCGAAAGAACCGCTGTTGTCTGAAGCTGTAGCCTCAGTAAGGAGATGCTTAGCCTCGTTCTCATAAAGAGTTGCGATGTTCTCCTTGATATATCCTTGAAGACCCTCAGTGAGTCCGAGCTTATCCCAACGCTCCTGGATCTGTGTTCTTACTTTTTTCTGTTCGTTCAACTCGATTGTACCGACTTGACCGCTTCTTAAAAATTCATTAAATGCCATAATTATGTTTATTTTTTAATTAATATTATTCTAAATTTCTTTTGTGGAATATTACTTCATTCTGTTCATTAAGTCAATCATTCCACGCACATCATTTGACTGATAAATTGTTGTTTCGTTAAGAGTTGTCTTACTAGCTGTGCTAATGTTGTTCTCTACCATTGAAGTAGCCTTTACATTGTTAAGTTCTCTCTTAACTGATTCATAAAGAGCCTTAGTCTCATTAATTGTCTTTGCTTCCTCATTGAAACGGTTGATGATGTCAATCTTCTCTTTCTTAGTTGTTGTATTCTCAGAGAAAAGCTTAACAATTCTACCAAGCTTATAGTTAACAATAACACTCTCGTTCATTGCCTTCTTAATCTGTGGTATAATAGTCTTCAACTCTTTGTTTTCCTTCTGAAGTTTCTTGCAAGCTTCCTCAAGTGCTTTGTAATCACCTGCCTCAGAATTATGATGTCCTACCTTAGGGTTTGTTTTATTCTGTGGTTTGAGGTTCTTGTGAAGTTTTCTCTTTGCTGGCATTGTTACGTTTTCTACCTGCAAATCCTCAGTAGATGCCACCTCATCTACAGGTGCATCAAGATTTAAATCCTCACTTTCGCAGCATGCAACCTTCTTCTCGAATGGTTTTGATGAGCCTTTACCTGCCCATGGTTTGTTGGTTCCTGTTGGAACTCCTTTGTGCCAAGATTTTCCCGACTTAGAAGGCTCATTGTTGCTAAGTCCTTTAATTGGGTCCTTATCTTGGTAGTTGTCTGTGTATCCGAGATCTATCTCAAATACCATTTCTTTACCTTCTTTCATTGTTTCGTCTTCTTCATCGTTATTATCTTCTTCTGAAAAATCATCATCCATGTCATCGTCACCGAACTCCATGTCATCATCATCTTCAGTTTCGCTGTCAAACTCAAACTCATATTCACTTTCCTCCTCAGTGTCATCCTCAACATCAAAATCATCATCAGTCTCAGGTTCTACTGTCTTGGTAGCCTCACATGGAGTTGAATCGCAGCCTGTTTGAATTACATACTCAGCGCCTGTCTCATTGTCCTTAAGTGAAATAGTTCCGTTCTCATCTTTGATAACAACGTCATCATCATCCTTAAGAAGCTTGAAAACTTTTACGATGTGCTCATCGCCATTCTCGCCTGTCAAATCATATGCGTCATCACCTACCTTGAAATCTTCGAATTGTTTCCATTCATCGTCCTCTACAGTCTCTTCGTCTGCAGCTTCCTGTCCGCCCATTTCAGGCTCATCGTTACCTTCTACGTCTGTTTCTACGGTAGCGTCATCCTCTATTTCGTAATCCTCTTCATCATCCTCATCATCTACAGAAATAGCCTCGTTAATCATTCCACGAACTGTTTCTGAGAGAAGCTGGGAAATAGTTTCTTTACTCTCCTTCTTGATTGCTTTTGTAAGCTCATCCATCTCAAGAAGAGTTTCAGAAATACTTTTCTTATTTTTATTAGTAGTACTCATTATAAAACAAGTAATTTTTGCATTATTTTACAAATAAATATCATATTAAAATTAAAAGTAATTTATTTTTAATGTTTTACATATAAAAATTTTATACTTTTTATTAATCATTAAGCCATTTTTCAAATTTCGCTAATTTGTTGTTGTCAATATTTTTCTTTTCTTCATTGAGAATATCACCTTTTCTCTCGAAATTTTCAATATATGGTTGAAGTTTTGCTTCTTCTTTATCAACCCAAGCATTAGGTGTACTTGGATCACTTACAAAATCCCAACATATTAATTCATAATCATTTCCAACCACATATTTTCCCATTTTATTCTCAACTGAACCGACACCTCTTGATGAAACTCCTACCTTAAGTCCTTGTAGTAAAAGATTAGCTGTTGAATCACCTGGGGTTGATACAATACCGAATTTTCTAAATCCTGGGGTAGTAATTACCTCAAGTTTACCCACAAGAGTTCTATCTACCCAATGAAGCTCAAGAATATTCATAGCAATTCTACCTAAGTCAATTGTAGTTTCAGTAGGGTGATTCTGTTCACCATATGCTCGTTTTTCATTAATATTCTTTTGATATTCGGCAACACACTTCTTAAGAACTTCCTCAGGGTAGATTCTACCGTTTGCATTTTCAATTCCAAATTTTTGAAAAACTGCTGACACAACAAAAGGGTAAGGGCAGTGAAATTCACCACTCTCAGTACCTTCATTTAATTTTCTATATGATTCAAATAGGTTTTTATTCTCTCCTTCTGACATTGAAATATAACCATCGTTTTCAACTAAGAGTCCTGTACCTATTTTATTTTTCGTAATTTCAGTAAGATTTTTTTTCGACATAATCAATTAGTTTTAAATCTCTTCAATATAAATAGTTAAATAAAAAAGAAAAACACGTTAAATTATTAACGTGTTTTCATATTAATATTCATCATATTCTTCTTCATTATTTAATCGTCCAAAAGAACCATCCTTTCCTAATATAAACTCCTGATCTCCAATTCTTCCAATATAATAGTCATCACCATAATCCATTTCTTGGATATTGTCGAAATCTGTTTGTTTAAATAAATCTCTACCCATGTTTGTGAGTATATTCCACTTACCTTTTCGTTTAATTGGTAATGTTCCGTAATCAGTATCCCATGAACCAAAATCATCGAACCAACTTCTTGTAATTAATTCACCCTCTCCGTTAATGAAGTTGAATTTCCCATCTTTTCCACGAACAAAACAAAGTTCAGCATATGGATCATTAGAATAAAAACTTTCCATAAATTCCCAATCACCCATTGATGCAGCGAAGTCAAGTTCTTTCAAATCTTGGTTGCCTGAATGATAATAAACCCATCTATCACCAAAATTAAATACATCGTAAGGACGTCCGTATTCATTTTCAGAGAATGTAAGAGTTAAATATATTTCAGGTTGATTAAGTTGAGTTGAAAGTTTCTTATAGAACTCTCTTAAGCCATCTGTTACGCCATATATATTATCCAATATAGGAGCATCAATCTCACAATCTGTTTGATCCATAAATGACGCAGTTTCAAAATGGAATTGATACTTCTCAAGAGATTGTTTATTAATATTAATATAAAGTGGGCCTTGACTTGTGTATTGTTTGTAATAATGATCACTATCTTTATAAGCAGTACACCATTCAGTTTTATCGCCCCAATAACAAGAAGCTTCATATGAATTAGGAGAAACAACAAGCCATTTATCGTCCTCATAGAGTTTTCTAATATCATCCTTGGCCTCAACAAATTCTTTTCTCATTTGTCTTTTCTTCCAAGTATCATTATCAGCCCAAATATCTTCAATATCCCATTGATACGTAAATGCACCAAGTTCTGAAATTGAATGATAGTTATTTAAGTCAGCTTCAGGACCACTAATTCTATGAGTATCTTTCATTCTGTTGAATATCTGTAAATATCCTTCACGATATTGATTTCTTAATTTATATAAATCCTCCATTAAACGAGGCGATTTTTTCTTATATAACTTAAGCACCCATTTAGCATCAGCAGAAAGAACATTGAAATCATCTTGCACCGCAGCAATTATTTTTCTATAATCTTCTTCAGGGATATCGGAATAGAATCGCTGATATGCATCCTTACAAGTAATTTCAGTTAATAGATTAGATTTAATTACATTTTCTTTAATTGTCTCATCATTAATAATAGATGTACTTGAATTAGCTAATTCCATTCTATTGGAGAAATCATTATATTCATTTTGTTTAAGGTGTTTTTCCTTAATTCTTTCTAATATTCTCTTACCTTTCTTTGTCTTGGAGAAAATCTCTTGCATTGCAATTTCAAATAAGTTAATAGGTAACTTACTTATTTCCATAAAAATATATGGAATGAGAGAATCCTCGACTTCACCTAACATACTACTGAAAATATCCCATAATGCAGGCCCAACTCTCATATACCAAGGCTCAGCTTGAATATAATCGCATCTACCCATTATATAGTGAGCTTCATCTTTTGATTTAGGCAAACCATGAGCGGCTGATAACTCTAAAAATGCTTTAATCTCTTCATAAATAAGAATAGGGAAAATAACAGCTTCAACTTTTACCTCAGTTTTCACCTGATCATTACCTATAATAATATTAGATAAGCCAAGTTGATTCTTATTCTTATCATTAATTTCAACTTTATCAGCTGTGAATAACATATATTCATTTAATGCAATGATAACCCTATATAATTCAGGTAATCTTGGGTTAAGCTCATATATATCTGCAATATATTTCTTAATATTAGAAGCAAAACGTAAAGCACCACCTGACATAAGGGTGTTTAGAAGTTTTCTCTTATGAACTTCCATCATTAAAACCCTCTTATGTTCTATGTCTTCATATTCAAACATATCATTCTCAGCTTGAACTCTAACATTAAGCGTTGTATTTGCAATGTCATCTGTAAGTTCTACTGTCAAATTAAGCACACCTTCAGGTATATTGAAAGTATCAATTATGAAGTTATAAGCAATTTTTTCAAGATTTCTTCGAATAGGTTCTTCAATGCGTTTACATTTTTCAATTAAAGATGGAAGAAGATTTTGTATATCATCTCCCTCAATATCACCTATTTTATATAAATCTTCTTTAGTTTCATTAAAACGTCTAAGTATCATATCCATTTCAAAACTTTTCCCATAATTTTCAGGGAAAAATGGATTATTACTTAAAGGAGTTGATTTACTATTAACTTCTTTTTTTATTTGTTTTGACAAGGAATTAGCTAATGCAATTTCTTTCATTTCAGTAGATTCCAATAGCTTCCTATTCACAATAATTGTTTTACCCATTTCTTAAAATTTCTTTTGTAAAATCAGCTTTAGAATATTTCTTACCTGTACTAATTATTTTATGAAGACGAGCTTCATCAATTTGTTTTTTTGAATATCGTTTACCTTCAACTTTAGTCCCTGAAATCATGAAATTGGTGTTATTAGCTACTTCTACACCTGCCGATTGCGATATATTATCTTTAGCTGCAGATAATTTATCCATAATATTATCACCTTGTTCAATTTCCACAGGCATTGTAAGGTTATTTTCACCCTCAGAAATAAAGTTTTTCTTTAGTGTTTCATATTGTTCTTTAGTAAGATATACTGTTTTTGCCATATCCTTTAATTTTATAGATATAAATAGTTTTATAAAAGAAAAAGCCACCTATTTAAGGTGGCTTTTATATTAGTTAAACCTAGGAGGAGTAAATGGATTATTCTTAGTAACCCCTGATTTATTTAGTTTTTTATTTGTCCTCTCAATCTTTTCTTTTTCTTTTTTACAATCTTGAGCGAACTCCTCCTTTAACTGTTTCTTTGTTAAACGTCTTCCTTCCATTTTAGGTTGTTCAGGTTCCTGTGGCATTTCTTCATCACCCATTGGGTTTTCACCCGTCTCTTCGGGATTCTCCATATCCTCTTCACCTTCCATATCAGGATTTTCATCATTGTCATCATCAGAACTTCCATCAGTCTGAGCATCTATCATACCTTTAACATATTTGTTAAGTTCTTCATCATCACCATTTTCTTCATTATAAGTATGGAGAAGTTCCGATAACTCACCTGCTAATTTCTGAATCTCTTTCTTTTTATCGTCACCACCTTCATTTTCATCTCCCATTGGAGTGTCCATGTTAGGTTCCTGTGGCATTTCCTCTCCACCTGCCATTGGGTCCTCAGGCATATCACCACCCATAGGATTACCACCCATCATTGGGTCTTCGGGCATACCACCTTGAGGTGCTTCAGGAGATGGAGTTGGTTCAGGCATTGGAGTGGGTGCTGCAGGCATAGGTGCTGCGCTACCCTTCTTACCTGATGATGCTTTGATTACTTTACGTTCTTCAACACTATTCTCTGTTAGATTTTTTTTTTACCTGTGATGGCTTCCATTACTGAATCAGTAACTGCCTTAACTACCTTATCAAAAGGAGCTGAGTCACCAATCTTGCTACCAAATGGCTGCTCTGAGTATACAGACTCATCATTCCAATCTTTCATACCGTTCTCATTATCAGAACCAGTTGCAGGTAAACTCATTGGCTTCTTTCTATAACCTGGATGTTTTCCGAAATCATTGAGTTTTGTACCCTCTTCATTAATTGAATTCTTGCTCTTAATTGTTTTAACAAGATTTTCGATGATAGGCATTAACTGTGCTTTTCTTGATTCTGAAATACCGAACTCATCCTCAGGCATCTCTTCATCTTCAAAATCTTCGTCATCATCAATACCATCTAACATAGACTCATCGAATTCATCATACTGAGCATCAGTTTCAGGATTAAACTCTTCATCCATATCGCCATCTTCCATCTCAGATTCATCGAAACCTTCTTCATCACCGAACTCATCTTCAGGCAACTCTTCATCATCGAAATCTTCCTCATCATCAAGTTCCTCAGGATCAGCATAGAAACCCTCATCTTCACCCTCGAAACCTTCTTCCTCACCGAACTCATCTTCAGGCATATCCTCACCCTTTAATTCAGCAAGCTCAGCCTTAAGCTGTTCAATTTCAGCACGGAGTGCATCAACTTCAGCGTCACCACCAATTTCGCCATCACCATCAACATCCATATCCATATCTTCCTCAGCGTCAAAGTCCTCTTCACTATCAAGTTCTTCCTCACCGAACTCATCCTCAGGCATCTCTTCATCATCTTCCATATCAAAAGAGAATTCATCCTCATCATCGAAGCCTTCTCCTTCCTCAGCATCAAATTCGTCATCAGACATTTCTTCATCCTCAAAGTCCTCATCACCAAATTCACTTTCAGGCTCTACGTCATTCATATCGTCTGCTGTATCCTCGAAATTGTCATCAGCAAACCCTGCGATATCTTCTTCTGCCTCCATAAGGTGCCCATCAGGTGAACCAACTCCCTCTGATGAAGGAAGTCCACAAGAACCCCACTCATCGCAAGATTCATTAAGAGTAAATGACTTATCAAGTTTAGCCATCATCTCCCATACTTTTTTAGTTGACTCATCAACCTTAACTACCTTACCACCCTTAGGTTTCTGATTTGCTACTGAACCACTTGGTACATATTCCGCATCTTTCTCTTTCTCAGCTTTTGCTGAATCACCGAAAGGTTCACCCTGTTTCTCAGGTTTCTCAGCAGTCTTCTTGAAATCACCATCAAGCTCAGCCTTAGCTGTTACATTAAATGGTTCACCAATCTTAGCGTTAAAACCACTTGTCTTTGGTGCTTCAGGAACTCCTGTATTCTTGCAAGAAATTGTTGAGCTCTCATTAAGAATTGCAGCAACGTTGTTCATAATCTGACGCTGACGTGCAATCTCACTCATCATTTCCTTAGTACCCTCAGTCATAACTTCACCATTAGCCTCGAAAAGCTGAGTGTTCATATTAACCTTAGGGTTGTGTGCCTCGTTAATAGACATCATCTTAAGTTCAAAGTTCTTAAGCGCATTACTATAAGATGTATATTCATACGCCTTCTTGTTGTTGAAACCACCGATATACTCGTATGCTTCTACAACCATTTCTTTACTCTTCGGAGCAACCTTAATATAGAACTTCTGATTTTCACGAATAATTCCATATGATTTTCCATCGGCTCCAAGTGAATGGTACTCCATTGCACCACCGTTGTTCTCTTTTTTCTCATTGACAGCACCATAAGTCATAAGGCCCTTCATACGTTGGAGCTGATCGTTAAAATTAGCCATATAAATTGTATATTATTTTTCGTTTATTTTTGCTATAAATAGTATGTACTTTTAAAAACTAATTCAAAGAATTGCACTTATCATAAGAGTCATTTCTAAGATTGATAAGTTTTTCAATATATCCATTTCTTCTCAATGATTTAAAAATAAGATTTCCATTTGAAAGTTCTTTTGCGTCCTTTGATTGAAGCTCATCATTTCTTTCTTCTTTAATCTTATTAAATAAGGAAATACTTTTATTATAAATAGTTTCTATATCCGATTCCGTTGTTTTTTCTTCAAAATCTTCCAATAATTTATCAATTTTTTTAGTATATTCTGAAACTTTGTTCTTAACAACCTCGTCTTCGTAATCATTTTCATTGAAATTATCCTTATTTGGTTCTAAAACCCATTCATTTTTTTCTAACGAATAGACACCTGAAGCTGCGTGTTTTTCATTTTTATCCTGAACGTATATCTCAATTGGGAAACCATATATTTTAAGGTTCTCATGTTTATTTCTCCAATCTTTTTCTTTAGCATCAAGATAATTCCTAACAAAATCAGTACGTTCATCAACTTTTTTATAGTCAATGATTATATGTAAATCAATATCAGAATATTCTTCATTCCATGTAAAATTAGCTAATGAACCTGTCATTGTTATATCTTCAGGCTCTACCCAATTAATATTTAATGAATCCACATAGTCATCAGCAATATCTAATAATTTTAATCTAATTCTTGAATCAATTTTATTGTCTTTCCAAAACTTAGGATTAAGTTTATCTTTAATTTCAAAAGATGATAAATCTACTTCCTCAGGTTCCAATGATTCTTTAATCATATTATTATCATAAAAGTTATATACCATATCTAATGGTAATTCATTTTTTTGATAATTAAAATCATTGTTAGTTTTATAAAAATGCATTTTCTCACCCCAATCAGAATAAACATTTATATCATTTAAAAACTCTCTCCATAACTTAATATTTTCTAAATGATTATTTTGAATATTGGGTTTAAGTAGTATATCAATTCTATTAATTAAATCTATAGCATCTAAAATTTGATCACCACCATTTTTCAATGTCAATGAATCTTCAGCTTCAGCATTCCATGCTCCCCATTCTCTTCCTGTTTGTCTATTTATTCTTTCTTCATCTGAAGCGTCAGACATAATCTCATTCCAATTATTATAAACGTAATCATATGGTCGAATATTTACGTGCCTAACATTATTTAGTTTTTGACCATTTAATTCTATTCTAATTACAATAGATGAATCATCAGTTACTGTTAACCCATAACCTTCTGTATTGCTTCTCATCCTAGTTAAAGATAAAAAATTAGCGCCATTACGATTAGATTCTATATTAGACTGATGTAAATCTATAGCATCATTTCTCATCATTGATAATAAATTGCCTAAACGTGTATAATGATATTCTAAATCTGCAGCTGATTCGTTAACAATTTGTTTATTTTCAAGCATATCTTCCTCATTATATTCAACTGGTTTAATATAAGGGAATGCTTCATCAAATGGTAAGCCAAGTAAATCTTCCAATTGTTGCTTATTTAAGAAACCACCGTCTAAACAATTAGGGATATTCCATCTTGAATAGACTGAAATGTATGACGGATGAATTAAAACAATAAAACGACTTAAACCATAAGTATCATATGGGGCTTTACCTGAGCCATAGGTACCCAATACAGACATATCCTCAGGGTCAGACATTATCTCCGAAGTTTCATACCACTCTTCTGAATTCTCATCAATGGAGTTAACCATTTCTTGATTTTCAACAAGATAAACACATTCATGACATTCTTCTACAATCTCATACCATATATCGTCAGCATATGAAATACACCATTCACCATCACAACTCATTCTCATTTCATCAAAAGTCTCTATATGTTTAATAGTGTAACCATTAGCAACTTGCCTAATTTTTTTTACACCATCAACCTCTTGTACTTCCTCAGGAATATAAAACTTTTCAACAAGTTCATCATAAGTCATGTCATTGAGGTTTCTATCCATATAGACTTCTTGTTTTTTCATGTTGTAAAGAATATTATTCATCTTAGTTGCCTTAAACTTATTACCATTTTCATGTATAAGTCGTACAATACCAAGTAAATAACGCCCCCTCATAAGTCTTGAATTAGGGATAGCTTCATATATATCCATTATGAACTTACGAATCTTCTCAAAATCGGTAATACCTACAACATTTTTAAGATAATCATTTGCTTTCTTATCATTCTGATTTTCTGTAATAACTCTGCCTTCCGATAGATGCATAGCTCGTAATTCTTCCCTTTCCCTTGGTTTAAACACTTCAGAATAAGGAACACCTAAAAGTTTTTGTAGATGAGAAGCTTCCCACATCTCATTATGATTTTCACCTCCAAAGTCGTGATTATATCTTGTTGTAACGTTATTTGGTAAACCATCTTCACCAACAATAACACAAAGCAACGATAAACCATATTCATCTAATGGCGTTTCAGTTGTTTCAGGGCGTGTAATATTTTCAAATCCTTTCTTAGCACAAATATACATTTTACCACCATCACTTAAATATTGGGCATATTCTTCTTCTGAATATAAATTTCCACAAACACACCAATCAGTATATTTAGCGAAATAATTTAATATTTCCCTGCCTTCACGTGTTGGTTTTAGAATTTTACCACCATATCCATCTACTAACATATCAGGAATAGGTATGATTTTATATTCACTATTACCTTGTAAAGTGTTTTTTTCGTTTTCTAACTCGTTATATGTATCAGTCATGTACTTGTTAATGATTGGTTGAAAAACTGTCATTAATTGTTCATATGACATGCCATTAAAATCTTCATTAAAAACTATATTTGCGGATTGTAAGAAATTTTCTTTTCTATTAATAAGTTTCAATAAACGACTAAATTTGGTTATTAACCCCCCTTTCATTTCGTAAGGTGAAAAAGAATAAAAACCTAAATCTTTACACGCAATTCTTGCAATACCAGGTATAAAATAAGTTAATAAATTACCACGCCCAATACCAAATTGTTGATAAAGATTTATACGTAAATAATCAATAAACTTATTACATCCATTTGTGTTATTAACGATTGATTGAAATAAAGCACCATCAGGATTCAAACCACTTTTTAAATAATACGGAAGTTCCTCTAAAGGCATATCCAAATATTTTCCAAACATATTTGGAACACTGTCTGTTATTATTTCAATACATTTTCTTTTCTGTGTTCTATTTTCCTCATTTAATGCTACAGGGATTTTTTTTTCAATTACATGAGCATAATCCGAAGGAGGTGTGCCTTCGAACCCAATTTCATAATCAGGTTTATTTTCTTCGTAAGCGATTAAACCTTGTCTTACTTTCTTTATTTGTTCTTCTGAAATTATAATCGTTTTACCCATATATCAAAATTATTTACTATAAATAGTTTATACATTTCAAATAAAAAAGGGAAGCATTGCGCTTCCCTTGTGTTTGTCCGTGTCTTTGGTTAGACAGCAGTAACTTCCCAAATTCCTTCTGATATTTCAGTAGATTGACATCCTTCAGCAACAAATTGATTTGGATTAGCATCTCTCCATGCAGCAGTTTCTGATTTATTGTCTGCTGGATTAAAGTTATGGAATTTTCCACCATAAACTACGATTTTGCTACCATCTTTACCATCATTTTTCAAGTTTAATGCACAATATGGTTGAGCAGTACCCTCAGTTCCATCAGGAATGAAACCAGGGAAGAATTCACCACCATAGATTTCCACCTGTCCACCTTCTGATGCGTAGATAAGGTCTGAACCTTCTCCATTCTTAAATGTACCGTTCTTGATAACTACTTTACCACCTTTAGCCCATACAGCTATACTATATTTCGCTTCCTGAGCTTCAACTGTGCCTTCACCATTAATAGTTAATTCACCACCTTCAGTTACCATGAATACATAGCTATCTGTTGTACCTTCGGTAAATTCACCATCGCTTTCAGCGAAAATACCACCTTTAAGTGTCTTACCATTAAGTTCAACAGTTGTTGCTACACCATTTTCAATTTTAATAGCTTTCTGAATATCAATATCTTGAGTCAAAGTTACTGACCCACCTCTTCAAAGATTCTCTTCAGTTACTTCTTCCTCAACAGGAGTGTCAGTTGCCTCTTCCTTGGCAGCCTCAGCATAATATCCCTCAGGAATAACTCTTGAAACCTGAAGTCCTTCCATTGTGTCTACAGGGAGATTATCAATCTCACCCATGCCACCTTCAAAACCTCTCCAATCCTCTGCAGTGACTTCATGCTGTTCAGGAATTGTTACGAATCTTACATCCTCGTTCTTAGGCTGTTCTCTATAAATTCTTTCCATTGTCTTGTTTATTTTTATAACATGTTATTTTTCAATATAAATAGTGTTTAAAGGAGAAAACGTCTGAGAATATTTTCTGCAGTACCTGACATTACCTTATTATCAGCAACAAAAGCAATGTCAAACATCGAATCTTTCGTCATTGCACTATCTCGTTCTTCATCAGTTTGAAAACCACCCTTGGTTCTTGTAATTTTAGGATTAATATTCCTTGGAGAATCAAACATATGGTAAACAGTGATTCTATCGGGCTCAATTTCAAGTACATCCATCAAATAATCCTGAGCCATAATGTCTACTCCATGGTAGTCTCCCACAACAAAACAACTTGTATCATTATAAACCGCAACATTATAAAGTACTTCTTTATATTTTTCAAATTGCTCTTCAGTAATGTTCCTATGTCCTGAGATAAAATAGGTTCTTACTTTTCTATGAGGATCATCAATCCTATTCATTTCCTCCGTAAGAAATTGAATATCTTTACTCTCACACTTTTCAAACTGATATTTCTTTTTAATAAATTCGTTAAGCGCTTTACCCTGTGAACCATATGAACCACCGCTCTTAAAAAGAATGTAATCATGAACCATATCTACATTCTTATAACAATAGGTTCCACCATTTTTAAATGTCACAAAAAGTTCACCAAAATTATCATTTTCATGTTCAACAAATTCAGAATAAAATACTGAACTTGAATCATACCATGTTTTATCCACATGGGCTTTATCATCATAAACTGTTTTTAGTATCATATATTTCCTTTTTTTACAAAAATACGTATTTTAATTTAAAAAGACAAGAGAACATGAATTATAAGGATAATGAAAAGTTTTCAAATGAGTTTAAAACTTATCTTAGTTTTATTGAAAACACTTTAAGTAAAGAACTTCCTACTCCTATTATTTCTATGGAGTATTTTGTGTTGGGGTTTTTGGAGAAACAGGATTCATTTGCTTACAAGGTATTAAACATATATCTTACAACACATGCGATTAGTACAATTCACGAAACATATTTTGAAATGCTTAATAAAAAAGCAATTTCTATAGTCAAGCCTAATATTGAAATAAAATTAGATGATAAAGCACAATTATTAATTGAATCGGCTGAGAAAGAAGCTGATAATAATAATGAAAAAGTAACAACAATACATCTTCTGTTAGCGTTCTTAGCTGAATATATCCCAAATAATTCAGTTAAGAAAGTATTCAATCACGCAGGTGTTGATTACAATTGTATTTTTAGCAAAAAGGATGGGTTTACGTTGTCTAATATGACTTCAGATAACCAAAATACTGAAGGTAATGTAAAATTAAACCCTTTTGGTGGTATTGGTAGAATTGAAGTTATTGGAGTGGACAATATTAATTCAATTTCTGATCTTTTATCCGCAGCAAGTGGCGGACAAATTTCAACTTCAAATAAAACAGTTAAAAAATCAACTTTAGATGCTTTTTGTTTTAATATTTCAGAAAAAGCAAATAAGGGGGAGATTGATGATATTTTAAATAGGGATATTGAACTTGCTGAAATGGTTAAAATTTTAAGCCGTAGAAAGAAAAATAACGCCATTGTTATTGGTGAATCAGGTGTTGGTAAAACCTCATTAGTCTATGGTTTAGCTTTTTTAATTAAAAACCACAAAGTACCTCTTTCCTTGCAAAATAAAGAAATATATCAACTTAATCCTACGGCTTTAGTTGCAGGAACTCAATGGAGAGGAATGCTTGAAGAACGCTTGAATACATTGGTAACTGAGTTAAAGAAAAATAAGAATGTCATTTTATTCATTGATGACATTGCTCAGGTTCTAAATGAAAAAAGTTCAGTTGAAAAAGATTCGGGAAATGTTTGGGGTAATTTATTGGACGCAGGTGATACACAAATCATAGCAACGGCAGACTATAAAGGGCTTAAACAAATTATGGATGGGAACCCTTCATTTAGAAGAAGATTTCAAAGAATTAATCTTGAACAACCATCAGTAGAAGAGAGTATAGAAATTCTTAATGGGATTAAAAGAGAATATGAAAGACATCATTTAGTTTTTTATAATGATGAAGTAATAAAACTCTGTGTAACATTAGCAGACAAATATTTAACGGAAAAGAAATTACCTGATTCAGCTATTGATGTTCTTGATGAAATTGGTGCTGAATTGCATGTTAAAGCTACTTCTTCAGACGAATTATCTGAACTATATTCAATTAAAAAGAGATTGGAAAAAGACGTTGAAAGATTTAAACGTGTGGATAACTTTGAAGAAGCAGATGCTAAAGAAAAGGAAATGAAAGATACAATTGTGAAAATAGTTGATATTGAAAATAATATGAAAAAAGAACTAAGAAGAAATCATATTGAAGTTACAGTGGACAATGTTCTTGAAATGTTTTCGCGATCAACTAATATTCCTGTTACACAACTTAATTCTACTGATAAATCAACACTTAATAATATTAATAGTATCATTAAGGGAGAAGTTATTGGACAGGATGAAGCTATTGATAAGATATGTAATGCCATCAAACGTAATAGGATAGGCTTAAGTAAAACAGCTACTTATGGCAACTTTCTTTTAATTGGTCAAACAGGAGTTGGAAAAACATTTTTAGCCAAGAAGTTAGCTAAGTTACTCTTCGGTGATGAAAATAAGATTGTGAGATTTGACTTATCTGAATATAGTGACAAAACTGCAAGTAACAAACTCATAGGTTCAAACGCAGGTTACGTTGGTTATGAGAATGGTGGTTTGTTAACAGAAGCGATTAAGAATAAGAAGCACTGTGTTTTACTTCTTGATGAAATAGAGAAAGCAGATAAGGATATTTTTAATCTTTTCTTACAGGTATTTGATGAAGGTTTCTTAACCGATAATACGGGTCAAAGAGTTGATTTTAAAAATGTTCTTATTATAGCAACATCTAATGTTGGTACTAAGACAGCAAGTGTTTTTGGTAAAGGTATTGGATTTAACGAGGATGATGAACATAATAAGAAAAAAATCCTCGATAAAGAACTTAAAAAGAAATTTGCTCCCGAATTTTTAAATCGTTTTAATGATATTATATATTTTAATAAGTTAACGGATGATAATTTAAAAACTATTATCAATAATAATATCCTATCTTATCAAAAAGATATTTTTGAAAACCATAATATAATTTTAACTTATTATGACTGTGTTGTTGATTATATCTTGAAATTTATTGAAGATGAGAAAGAATTTGGTGCAAGACCAATAGCAAGAGCAATTGAGACTGAGATTATTGATAAGATAAGTGATGCAATTTTAACAACTGATGAAGATATAAAAGAATGTATATTCACTGTAGATGAAAATGATGAACTTCAAATGAGAAAAGTTTTAGCTTCGGCTTGGTGTGGTTCAGATTTAAAATTGCTTGAATAACAACATAAAAGGAGGGTAGTTAGCCCTCCTTTTCATTTTCTATATCATCTATTTCCCAATAATACTCATTTTCTCCGATATTTTGATTAATTATACCGCAATTTAATGATTTGATTGGGTGCTCATAATCTTTTAAATCCCCTTCTGCAGCTAATTCAATCTCATCAAGCAAATATGCACATAGTTTATTCTTATTGATTTTGAATATTAAATCTTTCTTTTTAGCTGCATTAATCAGCTCTCTAATTTTTTTACAAAGATGTCTTTGCTCTTTTGTAAAATTTCCTGTATCCGAATATACCATGATCAGTTAGTTTTATTAACTATAAATAATAGTATATTTTATATATAATATTTTGTTAAAAATATAGATATTTATTATAATAATATAAGTTATAGAATATGTCTAAAAAAATTATATTAAGAGAAGACCAATTTGAAAGAATTAAAATGCTTTTTGCAAATCAAGGAAAAGGATATTCATATTCACCTGAAAAGGTTCTTATCGTTAAAGGTTATCTTGATGATAACTTTTCGCACGATGCGGAAGACAACCTCGAAGGTATTGGAGCTGATGGGTATGTATCAAACACACCTATCGTGTTTATGAAAAACACATTTACAGGAAAGAAGATAAAACCAATGTATGATTATCAACTTTTAGAGCTTCTTTGTAATAAATTTTCAAATATGTTTACTGATAACGATGAAAAGAAAGCTTTTTTAGGACAGGTAATGAAAGATTGGTATAATAATAAAATAGGACTATATGGTTCACTTAGCGTAAATCATTTATAATATGGGGAAGACTATTATTTTAACAGAATCCCAATATCGGAAATTTAAAAATTTTCTTTCAGAATCAATGACATTTGATGAAATAACTACTGAGGCTGAGCTTGCTGATAAAATGCCTACGGAGAAACAAGCCGAGGCAGGTAATTATAAAATGGGTCATATTAATGTTCGCGGTTTTAAAATTACAATCGAAAATGCTAAGGGAAGTAAAAGATTTTGGAAAGATGATAATGGGAGAGAAAGATATAACGTCCTAAAAAATCATTATGGCTATTTTTCAAATACCAAGGGACATGATGGAGATCATATAGATGTATTTATTGGTTCTTATTTAGATTTCGATAAAGTTTATGTTGTTGATCAAAATTACAATGACGGTTCTTTTGATGAAAGTAAGGTAATGTTAGGGTTCAAATCTAAAGAACAAGCAAAGCAGGCTTATTTATCAAATTTTGATAAAGAATGGAAAGGTTTTAGAGAAATAACATCAGTATCAATAGATGTTTTTAAGAAATGGCTTTATGATGGCTGTAAACAAAGAAAACCATTCGCTGAATATGTAGAAATAATTAAAAAACGAGAAAAATAATATGAGACATAAGTTAAATGAAGAAGAATATAATCAAGTAATTAAACTTGGTGCTTGTGGCGATGAACATGAAGCATTGGATCTTGTATATAATTTAAAAAATGAAGGTATTGATTCATATAATGAAGGCGATGTAGTATATATTTCAGTTGAACAAGACAGGAATAACCCTCATTATGTGGACGATGTTAAGGAGTATGCTATGAGTATGTTTAAACAAGCATGTGGTAATATGGGTAAAATGAAATTAGTCTGTTCAAAACGTAAAACTATGAAATTAACAGAATCTAAATTAAAAAGTTTAATCAAAGAATCAGTTAGAAAAGCACTTTTAGAACTATAACAAAAAACCTGAGGAATAATTCCTCAGGTTTTTATTTTTGCGTACTTCTATATTTGTATTTATTACACATTTCTAATAAGTCATCACATACATTAATTAACCCACCATCTTTATATTCATCTAAAGATTTCTTCATATCTATAACTTCTTTTTCTAACTCCCTTAACATCGGCATTAATGCTTCTGAATTTGGTAAAAGTGGCTTTAGATCACCAATTTTAAATTTTTTCCCACTCTCTCCCATTACACATTCAGCAAATCTATCCTCTAAATCATGAATTTCCTCTTCAATATCATCACATAATAAGTGCGTTGCATTATTGTCAGTATTCCAATGTATTTCTTTTACTCTTATACAATATCCATGTAAAGAACAAATAAAATCTATATATTTTTTCTCCATTTTTACTCAAATATTATTTTATTATATTATAAATAATAAGTTTCTTTGTTTTTGTCACATTTTATGTGTATTTTTGTGACAAATTTTAATATAAATTATATGGGAAATCTTAACAAAATTGAATACAACGGGAAAGAATTCATTCCAAGTAAATATCAACAAGAAATTTTCGATAATATTCTACATGGTACATCGAATATGGTCATTAATGCTGTGGCGGGTTCGGGTAAATCAACTACTATTGTAAATGCACTCAAATTAATACCTGATAGTATGAACGTTTTGTTTATTGCATTTAATAAAGATATTGTTGAAACCCTAAAAGAAAAAGTAGGTGAACAACCAAATGTACATATTGCAACATACCACTCATTAGGATATTCAATATGCCTCGAAAAACTGCGAAATAAGCCTGAATTAGACGAGTATAAGTATCAGACATACATCAGGCTCAATTACACTAATTTAACCGAAAATAGTGAGAATTTAGATACGTTTTCACGAAAACTACTGTTTACTAAGAATATTGAAAAACTTGTTGATTATTCACGCTATAATCTTTGTCAAAGTGAAAAAGAAATTGAAAAAATAGCAGAGAAATACAATATTACACTCATATCAAATGAATGTGAAGTAACTGCAAAAGTCTTGGAATGGGGAAAAAATAAATTGGATGTTATAGACTATACAGATATGGTATGGCTGCCGTATGAACTTGATTTCAAAACAAATAAGCATAAATACAACTGGATATTTGTTGATGAGGCTCAGGATTCATCACCAATTCAGCAAGAATTATTCAAGAAATGTTTTAAGAGAGGAGCAAGATTCTGTGCGGTAGGTGATAGTTCGCAGTGTATCAATGCATGGGCAGGTGCTGATATTGAGGCATTTAACAAATTTCTTAAAATGCCAAACACCAAGAAATATGATTTACCAATTTCATATAGGTGTCCTGTTAATGTTATTAATGCCGCTAAACATTTTGTCCCTGAAATACAAGCAAGAGAAAATGCTCCTATGGGGGAAATAAAAATGGACGTTGATCCATATGCACCTAAATCAGGTGATATGGTACTTTGTCGTAATACTTTCCCTTTGATTAAACTCTACACTGAATATCTTAGAATTAATAAAAAAGCATTTATTAGAGGTAAAGATATTGGTAATACATTTATTGAAACCATTAATACATATGGAGGTTTACCTCACTGTCATCTTAATAAATCATTATTAAATGATGGTTTGTTCCGTACTTTATATAAAGAGCTATTCAAAAGAGTAGAACTAATGGTAGAAAAAACAAATATGACTGAAGAAGAAGCTTATTTCTCTGCACCTGTTTCTGAATTTTATGATATGATTACATCATTAGAAATATTATCTGAGAATTTAACAACTAATGAAGAACTCATTAATAAAATTAAAGCGATTTTTAACGATAATGGTGAAGGAGTATGCCTTTCAACAGTTCACAAATCAAAAGGACTTGAGGCTGATAATGTCTTTATTTTAGCTAAATCATTAATGCCTAGTGTATTCGCTCATCAAGAATGGGAAATTTTATCAGAGGAAAATCTTCAATATGTTGCTATTACAAGAGCAAAGCAGACACTTCAATATATTGATGAAGATAAATTCAAGATAGAACGTTCTCAACAATATGAGAAAAAGATTATTGAAAAATTTAATGCAATAAAAAACTTACTTAATACAAAACCTATTCATAGAAAAGCTAATGTTACAATAACATATAAAAATCAACCAATTAAAGAAAAAGAAACAAAGCTATCTTCAAATAGTAAGAAGACTGTGGGAGCTTTGAAATTTGGTAAGTTTATGAAAAAATAGTATATTTGCGAAAAAAGAGAAAATAATATGGAGTTTAGTGAAAAGATTTTTGAGGAAGGTTTGAAATTTCGTCCACATGAAATTAAAGCTTATTTGGATGAGTATATTATAGGACAGGATGAAGCTAAGAAAGTTCTGTCGGTAGCAATTTATAATCATTATAAAAAGATATTTGTTAACAGACAAGAAGCTAATCTTGAAATTGATAGAGTATTGGATAAGTCAAATATTCTTTTAGCGGGTAGCACGGGTTGTGGAAAGACACTTATTGTTAAAACAATTGCCAAAATGCTTGGTGTGCCTTGTTATATTGGTAACGCTACATCAATTACCGAGAGTGGATATGTAGGAGACGATGTTGAATCGCTCCTTGTAGGACTTCTCAGGGAATGCGATTACGATATAGAAATGGTTGAAATGGGAATTGTCTTTATTGATGAAATTGATAAGATAGCCAAGAAAGGCGCCAATGTTTCAATCACAAGAGATGTTTCAGGAGAAGGTGTGCAGCAAGCACTACTTAAGATGGTAGAAGGTAATGTTGTTGGTGTTCCACCGCAGGGAGGTAGGAAACATCCTGAGCAGCCACTTTTATATATCGATACAACTAATATTCTTTTTATTGCATCAGGTGCATTTCCAGGAATTGAAGATATTATTAGAAAAAGACTTGGTGGCACTAAGATTGGGTTTAATGTGGATAATAATCGCCTGAATAAGGATGAAGAGCTAATCAAATATTCAACACCACAAGACTTTAAAACATTTGGTTTAATCCCTGAGTTTATTGGACGTTTTCCTGTTTTAACACACGTTAATGAACTCACAGTTGATGATCTTACAAGAATTCTTACAGAACCTAAGAATTGTTTGGTTGAACAATATACTGAACTTTTCAAGATGGATGGATGTAAGCTTACATTTTGTAAGGATGCGTTGGGAGAAATTGCGAGATATGCAAATGAACTTAAAGTAGGTGCTCGTGGATTAAGAAATATCATGGAAACAATTATGATGGACTTCATGTTTGATATTCCAAAACAGGGTAAAAAGACGTTAAAAATCACTAAAGATATTGTTTTAAGTAAGATAGATGAGAAATGTCGTTATAAATTGATAGCATAAAAAACTTAATATTTTTTTAAAAAGTTTTTTGTATTTGATAATCAAATGGTTACATATATAGTAAAATGTGTAACCATTTGATTATTAACTTATTAAAGATTTTTATTAACAAAAATTGTTATAGTAGTTTTGCAGTTATTAAACTACTTATTATAACATTTAAAATTGGAAAATGAATTATAGTAAAATTAAGAAATATGATATTAGTAATGGAATAGGAATTAGATGTTCTATTTTCTTTACAGGATGTAATTTTCATTGTCCTGAATGCTTTAATCCTGAACTTTGGGATAAAAATTCGGGTAATGTATTTGATGATGAGGTGAAAAATAAACTTTTCACATATCTTTCAGATGAACATTGTGATGGTTTAAGTGTTTTGGGTGGGGAACCACTGATTCAAGGTATGGCTCTTGTTGAGCTTTTAGAGGAAGTTAAAGAAAAATTCCCTAATAAGACAATTTGGCTTTGGACAGGATATAAACTTGATGGGGAATTAGATGAAACACAGAGAATGATATTATCTCAATGTGATTATGTTGTTGATGGTTTATTTAAAAGAGAACTATCAGGCAAAAAACTAAGATTTAGAGGTTCATCAAATCAAATTATTTGGAGAAATGAAAACGGTAATTTCGTAGAAGCTACTGATATTGAAAATAACGACAGATTTAATAAATAAGTTAGAACGATGACAAAATTAGTAAAGAAAAATAAACAGGAAGAGGCGTTTGATAGTTCTAAGATTTATAAAGCTATCATTAGTGCAATGAAGAGTGGTAGCGGTTTACTCCGCCCAAAGATTGCACAGGTTATCACTGAGGAAGCAGAGGAAAAATTCACAAAGAAAGAAAATGTATCTTCTAAAGAAATTGATAAGTTTGTAATTGGTAAACTTAATGAGTATGGCCAAGAGCTTACAGCTTATGCTTATGAACGCTATAAAACAACAAAAGCATATCAGGAAAGTGTGTCTATCATTGATAATGATATTTTTGGTATTGTAGATGGTACAAATAGTGCTGCTCTTGATGAGAATTCAAATAAGGATGGACAACTAATTTCAACACAACGTGATCTTATTGCAGGTATTGAAAGCCGTTCTTATGTTGAACGTAATATTATGCCAACACATCTTCTCAATGCACATAGAGAAGGGTTAATTCATATTCATGATACAGACTATATGATACATAAGGGTATCTTCAATTGTTGTCTTATCAATCTTGATGATATGTTACAGAATGGTACTGTAATTAATGGAAAGAAAATTAGAATGCCTAAGTCATTCCAAACAGCTTGTACCGTTGCAACACAGATAGCTCTTCAGGTAGCAAACGGACAGTATGGTGGACAAACTTTCTCAGTTGCACATCTTGCT
>JAEIGA010003879.1_pt1 | contig 23231 bp, 20 predicted proteins | sample 9270691 | NCBI WGS metagenome assembly JAEIGA01 (sample SAMN17057246, study PRJNA624740) | gut metagenome | biome: biome; isolation source: fecal sample | host: Bos grunniens | place: China: Xizang | collected 2019 | reverse complement strand
GCTGCGCGGATTGGGCATTACGCCGCCGAGCAGAACATAGGAAATACCCTCGCTGTCAAGCGAGGCTTTTACGCGGTCGAGCAGCCCCGAACGCACAACGCTGCCGCCGCCATAATGGATAAGCACCTTGCTGCCGCCGTAGCGCCCCACGTAGCCACCTGCCTCGTTCTCGGTGTCTTTGCCGAACACAAAATAGGTGGGGGAACAGAATGTGAAATTATCCATCATATCACCTCATACTATGATTAATAAACTCTTGCTTTTATTATACCGAAAACTTTGCTGTAAGGCAAGTGCAGACAAAAAAGTCTCCCGATTAGTAATCGGGAGACTTTTTCTATCCGAAATTATTTCGTGCCGAAGAGGCGGTCGCCCGCATCGCCGAGGCCGGGAAGAATGTAGCCATTCTCATTGAGACAACGGTCGAGAGTCGATACGAACACGTGCACGTCAGGATGTGCTTCCGCTACACGTGAGACACCCTCGGGTGCGCCGATGACGGCCATAAACTTGATGTTTTTGCAACCGCGCTTTTTGAGCAGAGTAATTGCATCGCAAGCGCTGCCGCCGGTGGCGAGCATCGGGTCGACGACCATCACGAGCTTATCCTCGATGCCGTCGGGCAGCTTGCAGTAGTACTCGCAAGGCTCGAGGGTCTCCTCGTTGCGGTACATACCGATGTGGCCGACTCTGGCGGAAGGGAACAGCACGTGTACACCATTGACCATACCCAGTCCTGCGCGCAGGATCGGCACGATGGCGATGGCGTTATCCTTGACGACGCGCTGGGTGCAGGTTTCGAGCGGGGTCTTGACCTCGCGCTCGGTGGTCGGCACGTCCTCGCGAAGACACTCGAAGGTCATCAGCGTGGTGATCTCCTCGATAAGCTCGCGGAACTCTTTCATACTGGTCTTCTCATCCCGCAGGATAGCGATCTTGTGCTGAATGAGCGGGTGGTCAAAAATCGTAACGTTATCGTAATGTTTCATTATTCATCTTCCTTCGGGGCGATGCCCAGCTTGCTCTTCTCCACCTTGGTGAGGATGGCGTTGGTGATGATGCCGATGATGAGCGCCGTGGCGATCGAGGTGATCTGGATGGTTGCGGCAACAGCACCGTTGTCAGCGAACATATAGGGGATTTGGATGGTCAGACCGCCGATGCCCGAAATGAGGATCGACGCGACGACGAACAGGTTCTTATTATCCCCGAGATCGAGGTCCTTAAACATCTTAAGACCCGAGACAGCGATGAAGCCGTACAGCGTCAGGCAGACACCGCCCATAACGCAGGACGGGATGGTCTGCAGAACGACCATGATGGGCTTGATGAAGGACAGGATGATGCACATAAAGGCGGTGGTGGTGATGGTCGCCACCGAAGCGTTGCGGGTGATCGCCACGCAGCCGACCGACTCGCCGTAGGTGGTGTTGGGGCAGATACCGAAGATGGTACCGGCCATAGAGCCGACACCGTCGCCGAGCAGGGTGCGCTTGAGACCGGGCTCCTTGATGAGGTCGCGGTCGATGATGGAGGACAGGTTCTTGTGGTCGGCGATGTGCTCAGCGAACACGACCAGCGCGACCGGCAGGAACGCAATGACCACCTCGACGATACCGCCGGCATTCAGCAGAGTGGCATCGGGGTTAGCGGCGAGCACCTCGGCGGAGATGTTGCCGGTGGTCAGCTCCTTGAGACCCTCAAGGAACGCGAAATGCGGGTAGTCGATGATGGCGGTGATGCCCTTGAAGGAGCCGTCCGCCGCAATAAAGTTGTCGACAACGGGCTGGAAGTTGACGATCATCAGATAGTCAATGCCGGCGGCCTTACCGATAACGGTGAAGATGGCGGCGACCGCATAGCCCGCGATGATGCCGAGGATGAAGGGAATCAGACGGGGCATCGTGTATTTCTTTTGGGTCGAGCAGATGACGATGATGAGGAACGCCACCAGACCGCAGAACAGCGCGACGAGGTTATACGAACCATACATTGCCGAGGCGTTCGCCTTGACGATGTCGCCCATTGCGGCACCCGCAAGGGACAGACCGATCAGTGCGACCGTCGGCCCGATGATAACGGGAGGCATCAGCTTGTCCACCCAGTTGGTGCCAACGAAGTGGATAACAATCGCGATGACCACGTAGACGAGGCCGGCGACGATCGAGCCGAGGATGATGCCGCAGTAGCCGTAGGCGAGCGCAACACTGAGAGAGCCGAGGAACGCGAAGGAGCTACCGAGGAACACGGGGCTGTTAAACTTGGTGAAGAGCTGATAGACCAGCGTGCCGATACCGGCGCCGAGGATGGCGGCGGGGATCTGAACGGGCAGGCCGATGATGGTCGGCACGGCGATGGTCGCCGCGAGGATCGCCAGCACCTGCTGCAGTGCGAAGATGAGCATTTGACCGAACTTGGGTTTGTCGTGGATGTCGTAGACCAGTTTCTTTTCCATAAATACCCTCCTAAACGTACTTATAAGGTGTTAGGGAACGCCTGACACCTCATTAAAATCCATTCTACCACAGATCATTTCATATTTCAAACATTTCTTGCGATTTTCGACAAATTTTTTATAAAGTTGTTACAAAAATTGGAAGAAATGCCCTCTTACCGCCCGCGGTATTCCTGCTTGATGACGTTTGCCATTTCCTCGGGGGACTCCACACAGCCGCCCGCCAGCCACAGCTTAATGACCGCGTTAAAGCCATTGCGAAAAAACTCGATGTGGTATTTGACGTTATGCGTGCCGAATTCCTTTTCGGCGCGGTGGGGATCGTAGATGCTGATGAGATGCTTCTCATCATAACATAGCTTGAAATAGGTTTTATAGAACAGTTGATTTTCTTTAATATGCGTGAACATCTTGAATACACCGTCGCGCCCGTTCATATAATCGTAGTCGGCAAACAGCGAAGAGAATTCGCCCTCGAGCTTGTTTCGCACCTTGTCCGCAAGGTCGTAGATGTCAATATAGTTGGAATAAAAGGTGGTGCGGTTAAGCTCGGTCATCGTACAGATCTCCGACACCGAGATCTTGCCGAGCTCCTTTGTTTGCAATAGCTCGACAAAGGCTTTTTCGATCTTCTCCACCGATTCGCGGCGGCGTTTGTTGTTCTTTACGTTCATAGCTCCTCCATTATCTCAACAGTTGTTTGGAAATTGACGGTTGTTTTGTGCGTGCAAAGACAGTATACTATAAATGCAATAAAAACACAACTGTTGTTTTAATGAAAGGAGAATGTTTTATGAAGAAGAGTAGTTTTGTTGCGATGATCCTTGGCACGGTGAGCGGCGTGCTGTTCGCGCTCGGGATGTGTATGGCGCTGTTGCCCGAGTGGCATGCGTTCACCGAGGGCGTCATTTTCGGCGCAGTCGGGCTGGTACTCGGTCTGGTCACGGTGTTCGTGTGGCGTAAGATGGAGAACAAGGGGCCGCTCAAATGCAACAAGAAGACCGTTTTGACGGTGCTGTTCGGGGCGATTGGAGCGCTGCTGCTCGGCGTCGGGATGTGCTTTTGTATGGTGTGGGAGAACATCGTTGTCGGCACGCTCATTGGGCTTGTCGGCATCGTAGCGCTGCTCTCGCTCATCCCGATCGTTAAGGGCATCCGATGACCCGCGATCGGCTTGCTAAGACCACGACGGCGAGCTTTTGTGCAAACCTTGCCGTTGGGGTGGTGCACGCGGCACTCGGATTGTCAACCCACTCGTGGTGGTTTGTCACGTTGGGGGCGTATTATATTCTGCTCAGCGTGATGCGTTTCGCTGTCCTGCAGATCAAACGCCGCAGCGACGGCGACACGGCGACCGAACAATTCGCCCGCCGTTTTACGGGTGTGATGCTCGTGCTGTTGGCGGTGTGCTTTGCGGGGACGGTAATCCTTGCGGCGGTGACCGACCGCGGAGTGAAGCATCACGAGATCGTGATGATCACCATTGCGCTCTATACCTTTACCAAGGCAACGCTCGCCATCGTTCATTTGGTGCAGGCGAGACGCTACCCGTCACCCGCGTTCAAAACTCTGCGCAGCATCTCCTTTGCGGATGCGCTGGTGTCGGTGGTTTCGCTGCAGCGGTCGATGCTGGTGACGTTTGAGGGGATGAGTGCGCAGGAGGTACAGCTGTTTAATATCTTGACCGGCAGCGGCGTGTGTGTCGTTGTGCTGCTGCTCGGCATCAATCTGATTGGAGGGAGGAAGATCACTATGGCAAAATCGCGTATTGCAAAAACGGGCGAGAAGATCGCCGAGGGCGTTGTCGACGGCTATAAAAAGATCGAGCAAGGCGTCGTCGACGGCTACAAGAAGATCGAGCAGGGCGTTGTCAAGGGCTACACCAAGCTTGAAGACAAGTTCGTCGATCAATATCTGACCCGCGACGGTGAGACCGTCGAAGAGGCAAAGGCGCGCCTCAAAAAGCAAAACGAAGAGCAATAAACAGAACGGACACCCGTACAAGGTGTCCGTTCTGTTGTTTATTTCTGCATCCCTGTTTACTTATTACTCTCCAAAACCTTCTCGGACGGATTTAGTGAAAAGTGAAAAGTGAAAAAGTAAAATCCTCATTCTTACGAATGAGGATTTTTGGCACGTTGCACCGATTTAGATACCGCCAAATAACTTGTTCAAATCAATATCTGCCATAAAGGTTGCGGCGTAAGACATTGTCATATGGAAAAGGGAGGTATTCCATTTGGTATCTTTTCCCCAACCTTCAAAGGTTGTTGTTCCATCTTCACGCAAAATACGCCTCCAAGCTCCATCGTCAAGAAGGCTTGGCGCTGTTTGTAATGCTTGCTCTTGTCACACTGTTTGCTGACGATACCGGGAAAGGTGTTTTCCCAAAGACCTCCAACGTCCTGCTTATAGTGTAACACCGTCCTTAAATATGGATATTTCCTTATATCCGAAGATCTCGTTCTTTGTCATTTCACCCTCTGCTACACGGAGGATGTACGCAAAAAGATCGTTTGTAAGATCGTTACCGTCGAGAATCGGACTTGCGTCAAAATCTATCCAAGCGGCTTTGCTCTTAGCAAGCTTACTGTTTGTGGATATCTTCACCGTAGGCACACCGCTTCCGACGGGAGTACCTCTGCCGGTGGTAAAAAGTATCATATGCACACCCGCAGAAAAGAGATTTGTTATGGCAACTATATCGTTTCCCGGTCCGTCGAGCAGGGAAAGACCCGCTTGCGTTACCGTATCTCCGTAGCTTAGCACGTCAACAACGGGGGAGCAGCCTGCCTTTGTGACACATCCGAGTGACTTCTCCTCAAGAGTGGTTATTCCGCCGGCCTTGTTGCCGGGAGACGGATTTTCATAGATCACCTGTCCGTGCCGGTTGTAGTATTCCTTGAAGCCGTTTATAATGCGAACAATGCGCTCAAAGATGTCCTTATTCGCGGCTCTTGCCATCAATAGATGCTCCGCTCCAAAGGCTTCGGGAATCTCGGTCAGGACGGTGCTCGCCCCCATAGCGATGAGCTTGTCCGATACTCTTCCAACCAAGGGATTAGCAGTGATGCCGCTGTATCCGTCGCTGCCACCGCACTTAAGACCTATGCGTAATTTTGATACAGGTATAGGGGTGCGTGTGAATTTTTCAGCATATTTTTTTAACTCGTCTATCAGTTGGATACCCTCTTTGATATCGTCTTCGACATCCTGACAGTTAAGAAATTTTACTCGCTTTTCGTTATAGTCGCCAAGGACCCTCTTGAATACCTCTATGTTATTGTTTTCGCACCCGAGGCCAAGTACAAGCACGCCTGCCGCGTTTGGATGGTTGACGATTCCGCGAAGGATAAGCTGTGTTGTTTTCTGATCGTCACCGAGCTGAGAACAGCCGAATGGGTGGGGAAAGGCGATCGCTCCCGTTATTGATGCAAGTTTCTCGGCAGTTTTATTTACACAGCCGACGGTATTAACAATGAATATGTCATTTCTGATTCCCACTTCGCCATCATCTCTGACGTAGCCCATAAAGGTTGGAACGTCGGAGATCTTTTTTTCATTATGAGCAACGGGAGTGTAAGTGTATTCGATGATCCCCGAAAGGTTGGTTTTCATATTGTGAGTGTGTACGTGATCGCCTTTTTTGATATCCTTGACCGCATGACCTATGGGGTTTCCGTATTTGATTATGTACTCACCTTTTAAAATATCGGTTATCGCGTATTTGTGTCCGTTAGAGAGATCAACACGAACGTTATCAAGCTTATTCAGTAACATATTTCATCACCTCGGCGTGCATAAACGAGAGGTCCTCTCCCCAATAGTCGATTCTGCCGAGTATATCCCTGACGGATGCGGTTTTCATAAAATCTGTCACCTCTGCCGTATCGTTTGTCATATCTGTGCGGTAAAGGTCGATTAGCTTTGCAAAGGCGAAGATCAGAGTCCCCGGCAGAGTATTGAATCTACGCCTATACTCGAGTATAGACGGGAGCACTCTGACTTTAAATTTATCAACCGAGTTCAGGGCTATCGATGAGAGGTGGTGCTTTATATACGGATTTGAAAAACGCACGAAAACCTGCTCTGCATACTCCCATAATTCCTCACGGGGCAGGTCTAATGTGGGTATTATCTCGTCAAAAACGCACTTTCTTATATGTTCGCGCATCACTTTGTTATCCATGCAGGACTTCACTGTATCAAAACCCGATAGCAACGCGTACGGAGTTAAGGATGTATGAGCGCCGTTGAGTATACGCACCTTTCTTGTGCGATAATCCTCGAGCTTATCCTTGGTTATAATAACGTTCAGCCCTGCACGGGAAAAGGGGAGCTCGCGCTCAAGGTCAAAGTCGGTTTCTATGACCCAAAGATGAAAGAATTCCGAGGTGTTTATCATCTTATCCTCGTACCCGAGTTCGATTACCTCGTCTTTGGGATATCCCGTGTTGATACGGTCTACAAGTGTGTTGCAGAACACATTTTCCTTTTCGATCCACTCCTTGAAGTCTTCGGGATAGCTCCAAAGGTGGGCATATTGAAGCACGCACTTTTTAAGGTTGTCTCCGTTTCTGTCGATAAGCTCACAGGGTAGGAGTATAAAACCGCCCAATCCCCTGTCATATCTTCTCTTTAAAAGCAGAGTCAGCTTTGCGGGGAAGGATATATAGGGTGCGCGCTTTGGTGTATCTGTGTCATTAAAGACGATACCCGATTCGGTAGTATTTGATATGATAAATCTCATTGACGGGATATCTGCCAAGGCGAGATATGACTCGAAGTCGTCATAAGGCTTTACGCAGCGAGAGATTACGTCAATGACCGAGGTTTCTACTCCCTCATCGCCTCTTAAAATATGTGTATATTTGCAGTTCTGCGCCGTGAGAAGGTCACACGTTCCGTTTTCGATAGGTTGAACCACAACGACCTTGCCTTCAAAAATACCGGCGTCGGTCATTTTCTGTATCATCCAATCCGCAAATCCCCGTAGGAACCCGCCCTCACCGAACTGGATTATGCGTTCAGAAACAGGTGCGTTTGTTAATCTCATAATATCTCCTAAATAATTTGTATTTACATTCTTTTTGCCACAAAGGATCCACTGTACTTCTGCAGGAAGTTTTCCGCAGTTGCAATAAAATCGCAGGAAATCTCATTACCTACAAAAGCAAAGGTAGCAAGGAAATTGCCAAAGTATTTGTCTATGATTTGTACCTTTATTTGCAGTTTCCCAGCCTCGGTAAAGCGCAGTGATACCGCAGAGGAGTAGGTGTGTCCGTTCGTTGTGACCTCTCGCCCCACTTCGTCGGAGTATCCAAGCTCAGGGAATTTTACAAACACGTTTTTATTGATGCCGAAGGGAAGGATCTTTGCGCCCTGCTGATTGGTATATCTAAACTCACCACGATCACCATCAAAGACGAACGAGAGATCCGTTATTCCCAGTCTGTTTGGCTCACAGATGTATGTCACATTATGGATGCGCTCTCTAAGTGGGCAGTTGATATCCATTCCCTTGAGCGCAAACAGCTCAAGTCCACTTATTGTGTTCTCAAGCACCTCATATTCGCTGGGGGCATCGGGCAGGGGAGAGTCGGATATTCTGTCCACTATAAATGAGAAGAATCCATTGACTATGATATCGTATGCCGAGTCATTGCCTTGAGTATCCGCGTTAATGACAAATATGAGGCGCTTTGAGGGAATTACTAAGGTGATCTGACCGCCCATTCCGACGAAGGCGAAGCCATCGCGAGCTGTGCGCCATATCTGATAGCCGTATCCGTGACCGAACACATGTCCCTCCTTTGCCTCGGAGTTGTCTACAAGCTTGGAAGTAGCCTTTGCTACATAAGCCTCATCAATGAGCTGCTTGCCATCCCAACTGCCGCCGTTCATCAACAGCTGTGCGAAGGATGCCATATCTCGCGCGGTACAGAGCATAGCCGAGTCACCCCAGGAATCGCCGTTCGGTGTTTTTAGTATCCTTGCGGTTTTGAACGTACCCATATGAGAGAAGAGCCTTTTATGGAGGAAGTCAAACAGGGGCATACCCGTGAGCTTTTCTACCAGACTTGAGAGCACCTGTGAGCCGCCAGAATCGTATTTCCACAATCCACCTGCGACATTTGCACCCCTGCGGTTACTGAAGTAGATGTGGGTTCTGTCGGGGTCTGTCTCTCCAAACCAACATCGATGATCTCCCACTGTTGTCATGGTCAGCATCTGGCGTACCGTTTGAACCTTGAGTCTTTCCGGTATTGCGCCATAATCGTCTATCTTCTCGGGAAAGAGATCGACTATTTTATCGTCTAACGAAAGCGCACCGTCCGAGACGAGCAGACCTATCGCTATGCCGACAAAGCTTTTGGTTTGCGAGTACTGTCTGTGGCAGAAATCCTTGTTAAAAGGTTTCCAGTACGCTTCTGTAAACAGGTTGCCATCACGAAGCATCAAGAGCGAGTGTATGGAATAGGAATTATCGTTTAGATAGTCTATGTATCTTTTTATTTCCGAGGATGAAATTCCTGCTGCCTCCGGCGTTATCTTTTCAAACATAGCGTTACTCCTTAGATGTTGTACATATCGAGGTATTTTCCCGTATTGGCAACCATTTCATCAAACAGATGCCGTGCATTCTCAAGATCCAAGCAGACAAGCGGATCATTTGCAAAGGCTGAGAACGCTTTGTCCAGATCACGGTGGATAGCTGCCTCGACAACAAGCTCTTGAGATGCGACTATGCGAGAGATGAGGGGATAGATATTCATCGGAAGCTCACCTGTGAAGACAGGCTTTACCGAATCAGCGCAGAAATATGCATTCGTCTCAACTACCGCACCAATGGGGAGGTTGGGGATCTGTCCCATATTAGGAAGATTGACGTTTGTCACCATTGTGTCAAGGCCGAGAATGGAGCGCATCTGATTGACACCGTCCTCACCTGTTTTGGCGATCACTATGTCATGTCCGGCGAGTCTTTCACGGCTTTTTGCAAGACGTTCCTGGAGATCTTTCTTTCTCCAGGATACGGAAGTAAGTCCAAACCCCCAGGACTTGACTGCCTCAGGAGAGGACAGATACCATTTGCCCTCACAGAATTCAGCAAGATGGCGATCTCCGGCTGCAGCAATCAGCCCGAATCTGCGGAACAGATCAAACTTCACACGATGAGAGCAATCAAAACTGTTGTTCATCCAGTTAGCATCCTTATTCTTGACATATCCGGTCTCGTAGTACTTGTCCGCAAAATCCTTGTATATAGGGAAAAGATCAATATTCTTGTACTGCGCCGAGGTCAGCCATGTAAAGTGATTTATTCCTGTAACACCGACTTTTATCTCCTCGCGCGGAACACCTGTGATTCCGCACATATCTTCGAGCATGCTTGCCAACAGATGTTGCGTGCCAAACACCTCGTGACAGCAGCCGAACGCCTTGATATTAGGAAATACCTTGTAGAGCATTTTGACCGTCATAGTCATAGGATTGGTATAGTTGATTACCCAGGCATTCGGGCAATGATTTTCTATACCCTTCGCGATCACCTCTATCATAGGAAGCAGACGAAGCGCGCGAATGATTCCGCCGGGGCCGCTTGTGTCACCAACCGATTGGTAGATGCCATATTTCTCGGGTGTATGTACGTCACTTTCCATCTCATCAAAGGTTGCGGGGAGAATGGATATAACAACAAAATCTGCTCCGTCAAGGGCCTCGTCGAGCGTTGGTACTGCGTGATAGGACCAGTGTGATTTCGCGCCCTGTGCGCTGTTAAAAAGATTACCGATGATTTCGTTATTTTTAGCTGCTTCGTGATCTATATCATAAAGAAGTACCTCTCCACTCATATCGTGGCAGGATGCCAGATCGCTCATCAATCCCCATGCCCAACCTCTCGAGCCTCCTCCAATGTATGCAATCTTAACGCCTTCTGCACCCGCTTCTGTAAATTTCATACTCGTTTCTCCTTTCAGGAATAGGTGATAATTTTTCATGGAAATAAGTATCAATACTTGAAGTATACATCAATATATTCTATGTTTCAATGATATTTTTAACAACTTACTGGATATTTCTTGATTTTTTTGATATTTTCTGATAGGATAGATGAAAACGGATTACCCGAGATATAAAAAAGGAGATATTATGAACACGCATGACATAATAACGGACAAGTTTTATTATGGAAAAAGTTCTCAATATAAAAATACGATTGGCAATCAGCATTGCCACAACCTTTTTGAGATATACTACCTTGAGGAAGGCTCTTGTCACTATTTCATAGATAACGAAACATATGAGGCAAAGGCAGGTGACATAGTACTCATTCCCGAGGGAATAATACACAAGACTGTTTACCTCGACAGTGATGCAAAGCGAAGGTTGATCTATTGCACTCAAATGCATATCCCTGCGCCGGTAAGCAGATACTTGACGAATATAGGTTACATATACCGCAATAAAAAGGTTTCAAATGAGACGTTATCCATATTAAATGAAATAGAAAAAGAATGGTCATCACCGGATAAGTTCTCCGATAATATGATTTTATGTCACATGCACAGATTCTTTTTTCTGCTTGCGCGTAACCCGGATACAGAGGTGCCGAGCCGTAGCACGAACACCTATACCACGGCAACGATAGCATATATCAAGGAAAACTATTTTGAGGATGTTACGTTAACCGATCTTGCAGCAAGGTGTATGGTCACACCCGAGCATCTGTCTCGCACCTTTAAGCGTGACACCGGCCTGGGTATATCAGAGTATCTGTCGATTACGAGGCTTCAGCACGCGCAGTTTTTGCTTCGCTCCGATCTGACCCTTTCGATTGCCGAGGTAGCAAAGAGGTGTGGCTTTAACGACAGCAATTATTTCTCCAAGCGATTTAAGGAGGCTTATGGCATCTCTCCACTAAGCTTTCGTAAAGTGTAACAAACATCGCAAGGGGAAGGATCTGCTGTGCGGGACTAAATCTGCTCGAACTCCATTTCCTATCACCTCCTTCACCTATAAGACTATTGAAAATCGGAAATCTTACAAATACTTTTAAGTTTTTTATTGGAGAACTCAAAGCGTTTATAAACAGATAGCAGGAACTTAATGCCCTGCTATCTGCATCCAGTATTCAACAAACTATTAGTCAATTTCTTATTTATTGAACTGATTATATCATAAAAACTGTATTTTTTCACCTAATATTGCCTTTGTATTTAGTTCAAGTCCTCCCCGAAAGCTGTTTTGTGTGGAGTATATCTATAAAATTCAACTGCGAAAAAACGCAAAGAAAAAGTCCGAAACCGTTGTGGTTTCGGACTTTTCTGCGCCGATATCTAAATCGGTTCGCATTTTTGGCAAGTTGCACCGATTTAGATATCGGCATAAAACAATTTGATAAATTGGAATTTACCGTTATAACTCAATATTGATTTCGTACTTATCGTTAATGAGTATGTAGTTCACATTATACTTTTTTGCAGATTCTAACATCTGTGTATTTTCTGACAATACATTCTCCATGGTGCACCATTCATCATCCAAACGATTTTCAATGACATTTGCATATTTCTTTATGTCTGCAAAATGATTTTTTATATAGTTCTCACTCAGTACCAAACAATAGTATTTGATCTGTTCAAGATATTGCCGCTCAAAGTCCTTCTGCCAATCGAATGGAATATAGCAACCTTCGACAATTAGGTTCTGATTGTTCTCAATAGCAGTTTTTATCATTTCCCGAACAATCGGCCATAAATATTCGGTCAATTCATTATCATCCATAGGAGTAAGCTCTGTATTACCGCTACGAATTAAGCCCATTTTCAGATGGTCTATCGATAGATATGGATATTTATATTTTTCAAGCAATTTTTGAGCAAGCGCCGTTTTGCCTGTATGCGATGCTCCCGTAATTAAAATAATCATTATCTCACCTACAAATTCCAATTTATCGAACTGATTATACCATAAAATTTTAAACTTTTCCACCTAATATTGTTTTGGATTTAGTTCAAGTCCTCCCCGAAAGCTGTTTTGGGTATAGAATATCTATGAAATTTAACTATGAAAATTGGCAAGAAAAAAGTCCGAAACCGTTGTGGTTTCGGACTTTTCTGCGCCGATATCTAAATCGGTTCGCATTGTTGGCATGTCGCACCGATTTAGATATCTACTTAATTTTTGCATACAACATATCAAAAAAAGCGGAATTTTCATTAACGATCCTGTTTGGCAAAATAAAAGTAAAGAAACCACTGCACTTAAGGCGCCATAAACCAAAAATAGATTTTTTATGCCTCATAGAATCGTATTTCAATTCCAGATCTGTGTGACGCAAACGAACAACCAAAAGTTTCTCAAAAATCAGCATTTGCAATATTCCTTGATGATTCTTTATGTATCCATCCAAAGTGTCGAAAAAGGAAAATTTGCTTAAAACAAGACAGAATACGGTAATGGCGACAGCTACAATTAACAGCCAAGCATTCCAAAGCACAGCAGCCATTAACAAAAACACGATTGCGGCAATGATAAACACAATCATTCTTTCACTAAAAAGATAATCATACCATAACAACTGATTTAATTCCCTGTCGGTAAGTGAAAAAGATATTTGCCAGAGAGGTTGTTTGTCTGATTTATATCTTTCATCAATATCTTCTTCTGGATAAGAAATCGGGGCATTAACCGAAAATCGCCATCGACAACGCCTTTTCAAGAACGTTACAATATCGTATAGTTCCGTGTTGTGTTTTTCGCTGTTCTCAACAGAAATGGAAATATAAAGACCTTCCTTTAAGCAAAGGATAATCCCATCTTCGAACATTTCCACGCTTTGAATATCTTTGTATAAGAACTCCCTCTTGGTCTTTAAATGAGAACAAACGAAGTTTTTATATGTGAATTTCAAAGAGTAATATTCATTTTGTTTTAACTGAAACAGTGGCGAAAAGGTGTCCTTTGTATGTCTCTTCATTATATTTTGATTTTCAAAAGAAACGCGGATGCGAAAACAAACATTTTTGTCGTTATAATATATACCCATTAAATCACCGCCTTTTAGTAAATTTAATTGTATCATAACAAGCAGAAAAACACAATGAATTTAGTTCGGTTCCTCCCCAAATGCCGATTTGGCGGAGGATATCTATAAAATTCAAGCTCAAAAATTGCAAAGAAAAAACCCAGAAACCGTTGTGGTTACCGATTTTTTCTGCCCCGATATCTAAATCGGTGCTACAATGTGGCAAGTTGCACCAATTTAGATGTCGACACAAAACAATTCGATAAATTGTAGTTTATAATACCGTGTAACTCGCATCGGATAATTTATTCATTGCTCTCTTATAGTGTTATTTCTCTTTATACGATTCCCATTGCCATTTCTACCAACAACGCAACGACAACGACCAACGCCGAGATGATAAAACCGTGGATCATCGGACGGATACCGGCTTTCTTCATGCTTGAGAAGGATGTGTTCAAACCGATGGCTGCCAATGCACATACCATAAGGAATTTGCTTGCACTCTTGGTGCCGGATACAACAGCGGCAGGAATTGGGAACACGCTTGCTACAATAGACATTGCAAGAAATCCGAGAATAAACCAAGGGAATATCTTTGCAATGCTGAAATTTGCCTTCAGTTCGCTTCCGTTTTTGCTGTTTGCAAGAGCTTCTTTGCGCTTAAGACGGAGCTGCACAAAAGCAAAGGTAATAACGGTAGGAATAATCGCAAGGGTTCTTGTGAGCTTTACCATTGTGGCAAAATCACCTGCGCCTTCTGAGAAGGCATAGCCGGTCGCAACAACGGAAGAAGTATCGTTAACTGCCGTTCCCGCCCAAATACCGAATGCCTGATCGGTCATTCCCATCGCTTGTCCCATAATGGGAAACAATACGATCATTGCCATATCGAACAGAAAAGTAGCAGACATAGCATAAGCTACATCGTTATCGTCTGCATCGATAGTCGGGGCAATAGCGGCAATGGCAGAGCCACCGCAAATACCCGTACCGGCAGAGATAAGGTTGGAGAGCTTCCAATTGAGTCCCAACGCCTTACCGATAAAATAACCACCGCCAAAACAAGTAAGTAAAGTAAATATCATAACGGTAAGAGACATTTTACCTACGTTGAGGATAGTCGTAATATTGAGGGACAAGCCAAGCAGAATAATGGCAAATTTCAAAATCTTCTTGGATGTAAATTTGAGCCCCGATGCAAAGACTTTTGTATTCCTCAAAAAATGATTGAGGACCATACCGATGAACATTGCAATAACGGCAGAGCCAATAAGGTGGATAGGCAGCAGACTTTCAAGCCAGCACGCAAGAAGAGCCACACCTACAGATAATATTATTCCGGGAAAAACTTTTAATACTTTCATAAACAATCTCCTACTTTCACTTACATCTCTTGATTATACTACAGTTTTGTGATAAAATCAAATTATCATTTATTATCGGATGATAATATGAGTTAATCGGAGATTGTTATGTTAGATTACAGAGTGCTTACCTTCCTTGCCCTTTATGATGAAATGAACTATCGCAGAACGGCGGAAAAACTGAATATGACACAGCCGGGTGTCACGCAGCATATTCATTATTTGGAGAATTATTACGGTGTGAAGCTGTTTGAGTATGATGGACGGACACTATCAAGAACAAAGAACGCCCAGCGGCTAAAGCGTTATTTTGATAGCATCAAGGCAGAGGAAGCTGACATCCGTGAAAAGTTTATGCCCACAGATACCGTTCATATGACCGTTGGTGCAACCAAAACTATTGGCGAATTTGTTATCGTGCCGGAGATTCGTTCCTTTCTGCAAGAGCCAAACCATACGCTCGATTTGATCGTTGATAACACCGAAGTTCTTTTACATATGCTTGAAAAGGCAGAGATCGATTTTGCTATTATAGAGGGTGTATTTGACAAATCCAAATATGGCTACCACCTTTACAAAAAAGAAGCGTTTGTAGGGGTCTGTGCAAAAAGCCATCCTTTTGCCAATAAGACCGTGACCCTTGAAGATATTTTTTCAAAGGACATTGTGGTCAGAGAGCCGTATTCGGGAACGAGAACATTATTGCATAATGCAATTACAGACCGAGGTTTTTCCCTTGACAACTTTAAGCGTTGTATCTCTGTCAGTAATTTTTCCGTGATCTGCGACATTGTGGCAAACAACGGTGCAATTACCTTTGCCTATGAACCTATCTCCCGATGCCGTGACGACCTTGCCACCTTCTCTGTTGCAGATATGCAGATTAGTGGTGAGTTTAATTTTGTGTATTGCAATGAACGGGTCGCAAGGGAGAAAATAAACTTGCTTTTCTCCAGCTAGGAGCTATTCTTCAAGACACAAACATTTAACATTTATAAAAACAAAAAAAGGGCAGACTTTACGAAATTAATCGAAAAATCTGCCCTTGATATCTGTTGAATTTAGTTCAAGTCCTCCCCGAAAGCTGTTTTTGGCTTAGGATATCTATTAAGTTTCACTTCAAAAAAGGCAAAGAAAAATCCCGAAACCGCCTTGGTTTCGGGATTTCTTGCGCCGATATCTAAATCGGTTCGCATTGTTGGTTGCGGGGATAGGATTCGAACCTACGACCTCCGGGTTATGAGCCCGACGAGCTACCCCTGCTCTACCCCGCGATATACGTGCGCTCTCGTGAGTGCTTAAATAGTATACTCTATCCTTATGAAAAAATCAAGCCCTTTTTTCGCGTTTTGCAAATTTTCTTTCTCATAGGGGGTGTTTTCATCGCAAAAACGGGATTTCTTCGACAATAACTCCCCCTCGGCACGATGTGTCGAGGGGGAGTTATCAATTTATTCTAATTCAAACGCGCCGGTGTAGAGCTGATAATACACGCCCTTTTCCGCGATGAGATTGTCGTGGCTGCCGCGCTCGATGATGCGGCCGTGATCCAGTACCATAATAACATCCGAGTTCTTAACGGTGGAGAGGCGGTGCGCGATGACAAACACCGTGCGTCCTTCCATCAGCTTATCCATTCCCCGCTGAACGATCGCCTCGGTGCGGGTGTCAATGGAAGAGGTTGCCTCATCGAGGATCATTACGGGCGGGTCGGCAACCGCCGCGCGGGCGATTGCGATCATCTGTCGCTGTCCCTGCGAGAGGTTCGCACCGTTGTTGGTGAGCGGGGTGTCGTAGCCCTGCGGCAGGCGAGAGATGAAATCGTCCGCGCCGACGAGCTTCGCCGCTTCGATGCACTCCTTGTCGGTTGCGTCGAGCTTGCCGTAGCGGATGTTATCCATCACCGTGCCCGTGAAGAGGTTGGTCTCCTGCAGCACGATGCCGAGCGAGCGACGCAGGTCGGCTTTTTTGATCTTGTTGATATTAATGCCGTCGTATCGCACCTTGCCATCCGCAATATCATAAAAGCGGTTGATGAGGTTGGTGATGGTGGTCTTGCCCGCGCCTGTTGCGCCGACAAAGGCGACCTTCTGTCCCGGCTCGGCGTAGACAGTGACGTCGTGCAGCACGGGCTTTCCCTCTTCGTAGGCAAAGTCCACCTCGGCGAGCCGCACGTCGCCTGCAAGCGGGGTGTAGGTCAGGGTGCCGTCGCTGTGCGGGTGCTTCCACGCCCAGCGCCCCGTGCGCTGCTTGGTTTCGGTAACGGTGCCATCCGCGGCGATCGCGGCGTTGACCAGCGTGACGTAGCCGTCGTCCACCTCGGGTGCCTCATCCATCAGCGCGAAGATGCGCTTTGCGCCCGCGAGCGCCATCGCGATGGAGTTGATCTGCTGTGAGAGCTGGTTGACGTTGCCGGTGAACTGCTTGGTCATATTGAGGAACGGTACGACAATGTCAATGGTAAACGGCAACATGGAAATGCTGATGTTCTGCGCTCCCGTCACAAGGAACAGACCGCCTGCCATCGCGCAGATGACGTACAGGACGTTGCCGATGTTCATAATGATCGGGCCGAGGCAGTTTGCGTAGGTGTGGGCGCGGCGGCTGTCCTCGAACAGCTCCTCGTTGATGGCATCGAAGTCCGCTTTGACCGCGTCTTCGTGGGAGAAGACTTTGATGACCTTCTGGCCGTTCATCATCTCCTGCACAAAGCCCTCGGACTTGCCGACCGACTGCTGTTGGCGGATGAAATATTTCGCCGAGCCGCCGCCGATTTTCTTGGATACCAGCACCATCGCGACCACGCCGAGCAGCACCACCAGCGTCATCAGCACGCTGTAATACAGCATAATACTCAGCACCGACAGCACGATGACCGCGGACTGCAGCAGCTGCGGCAGCGACTGGGACACCAGCTGACGCAGGGTGTCAATGTCGTTTGTGTAGTGGCTCATAATATCGCCGTGCTTGTGGGTGTCGAAATAGCGGATGGGCAGATTCTGCATCCCCTCGAACATCCGACAGCGCATCTTGCTGAGGAAGCCCTGCGTAATGACCGCCATTAGCTGCGTCTGGATGAGGGAGAGGGTAATGGATGCCGCGTACAGCCCGACGAGGGTGAGCACGAGCGGCAGGATGCGTTCGCGTGCAATCTCCCAAGATAGGATACCCTTGTCTAGGCATTCGGTGAGGATCGCCAGCACTTTCTGCGTGAACACCGCGGGAGCGGCGGCGACCGCCGCTGCGGCGACGATGCACACGCCTACGAGCGGTAGCAGGCGGGGATAGAATTGGTAGAGGAGTTTAATCACGCGCCCGAGTGCCGAGAAGTCGAGCGTGGGGCGGGTAGGTTTCTTATTCATCCGCCTCACCTCCATTCGTCTGCTGCTCATATACTTCGCGGTAGATGTCGCTTGCTTTAAGCAGCTCGTCGTGCGTGCCTGCGGCGGCGATGGTGCCATTCTCCATCACGAGGATGAGGTCGGCATCCTGCACCGAGGAAACACGCTGGGCGATGATGATCTTGGTGGTCTCGGGGATAAATTCTCGGAAGCCCGCGCGAATGAGCGCATCGGTCTTGGTGTCGACCGCGCTCGTCGAGTCGTCGAGGATGAGGATCTTCGGCTTCTTGAGCAGCGCGCGGGCGATGCACAGGCGCTGCTTCTGTCCGCCCGATACGTTCGATCCGCCCTGCTCGATGTAGGTGTCATAGCCGTCGGGGAAGGTGTGGATGAACTCGTCCGCCTGTGCCAGGCGGCATGCCTCGACAAGCTCCTCGTCGGTGGCATTTTCGTTGCCCCAGCGCAGATTTTCCTTGATCGTGCCGGAGAAGAGTGTGTTCTTCTGCAGCACCATCGCGACCGCACCGCGCAGGGTGTCAAGGTCGTAGTCGCGCACGTCCACGCCGCCGACCTTTACCGTACCCTCGGTGGCGTCATAAAGGCGCGGAATGAGCTGGACGAGGGTGGATTTACTCGAGCCCGTGCCGCCGAGGATGCCGACGGTCATCCCCGAGGCGATGTGCAGGTCGATATTGTCAAGGGCGAATTTTTTCGCTTTTTCGGAATATTTAAACCGCACGCCGTCCAAGTCGATGGCGCCGTTTGCAACGGCGGTGATCGGCTCGGCGGGACTGACGAGGCGGGGCCGTTCCTCCAGTACCTCACAGATACGCTTGATGGACTCGTGGGACATCGTTAGCATCACGTAGATCATCGACAGCATCATCAGCTGCATCAGCACCTGCATACCGTAGGTCAGCATCGCGGAGATCTCGCCGACATTGATGAGCTCGCCGCCGCTCTGCACGATGAGCCGCGAGCCAACCAGCAGCACGAACACCATATTGAAGTTCGCGCACAGCTGCATCAGCGGCGCGTTGAGTGCGACGATGCGCTCGGCGAAGGTAAAGTCGTTCTTGATATTCTCCGAGGCTTTGGTGAACTTCGTCTTCTCGTGCTCCTCGCGGGAGAAGCCCTTGACCACCCGCATCCCACGCACATTCTCTTCAATGGACTCGTTGAGCGTGTCGTATTTCTTAAACACGCGGCGGAAGGCGGGCATCGCGTTGCGCGCGACGAGCAGAAGACCGCCCGCAAGCACGGGAATGATGACGACAAAGGAGGTCGCAAGCGCGCCGCCCATAATATACGCCATCACGATGGAGAAGATCAGCATCAGCGGTGCGCGCACCGCGATGCGGATGAGCATCATATACGCCATCTGGACATTGTTGACATCGGTGGTCATACGGGTGACGAGCGACGAGGACGAGAACTTATCGATGTTCTCGAATGAATAGGTCTGCACCTTGTGGAACAGATCGTGGCGCAGGTTCTTCGCAAACCCCGCCGAGGCACGCGCGCAAGTCGCGCCGCCGAGGCCGCCGCAGGTGAGCGAAATGAGCGCCATTCCGATGAGCAGCAGTCCTGTGTGCAGGATGGTGGTCAGATCGGTGCCCGCGCGGATCTGGTTGACCAGATTGGCGGTGATGAAGGGAATCAGGCACTCGATGACCGCCTCAACCACCATCAGCAGCAGGGTGGTGATGGTCGGGCGCTTATATTCCCGCACGCATTGTAATAGGCGTTTGTACATAGTCGGTTTCCTTTCGTCAGGGGGTCGTGAAAATCAGCGTCCCAATTATACTCTCTTTATAAAAGAAAAGCAAGAAGCAACAAGAAAATTCAAATAATATTAAAAACTCCCGCGCAGAGCGTTCTGCGCGGGAGTTTTGGGTATCAGTTCAAGCGGAAACTGTCGCGCTCGATGAGATGAGCGGGAACAATGGTGTGAGGGGTTGCGCTCTTTTTGTCCAGCAGATCGTCGAGGATCTGCAGAGCGGTGGAGCACATCTTCTCAAGCCCGTTGTCGACGCTGGTCAGTTCAGGTGTTGCGCAGCGTGCGAGAGTGGAGTTGTTAAAACCGATGATCGGCATACTCAGGCCGATGCGCAGCAGTGATTTCTGCGCGCCGAGCGCGAGGATATCCTCGGCACCAATGACCGCATCAAAGGATACACCTTGCACAAGCAGACGCTTAATACAGTCGTTGACCGCGTCGAGGTTGCGTTCGACCTGTACGATGAGCGCGTCATCCGCCCGCTCGCCGCATTGCGCATAACCGTCGCGATAGCCTGCAATCTTCTGTTGGCAGTTGTAGGTCATTACGTCGTGCAGGAACAGAACACGCTTCTTATGGCGGCGGAAAAGCTGGACCATCAGATCGCTGACCGCGCGCTTTTCGTCGCTGGTTACGCAGTAGACACCCGGCAGGTCGAGGTGTCCGCTGATGATAATGATGGGCACCTGTCGAGCGGCGGCGGCAATGTGTGAGTTGTCGTCATCCTCGCGGAAGGTCGAGCCGATGAGTACGATGGCGTCAACGTTTTTTTGCACCATATATTCGAGTGCCTGCTTTTTATCCTCGGTGGAGGGGCCGGTGCAGCGCAGAATCGCATTGAGGTTGTTTTTTCGCAGGTGTTCCTCGACATAGCTGACGCCCTCGGCATAGAAAGCGTCGCGCACGCTGGTGCAAAGGATCCCTACCATCCGCATCGAGCCAAGTCCCAGCCCTCTGGCAAAGGCGTTAGGCGTGTATCCCTCCAGACGAATGACCTCTAGTACGCGCTCGCGTGTCTGCGCACGCACGTTGGGACTGTCGTTGAGCACACGGGAAACCGTGGCGATGGATACGCCCGCTTTATCGGCAATATCGTATATGTTCATAGGACACGCTCCTTTCTGTAAGCCCTTACAAAAACAAGTATACATATTTCTGCCAAAATTACAAGACCAAATTTTCAAAAACTCGAATTTTTTTCGAAAACGCCTTGAAAAATTTTCGGCGGTGTAGTAGAATAGTAGTGTTGAAAAGTGTAAGGGCTTACATTTTGTAAGAACCTAACCAAAAAACATAGGAGGACTGTCTTATGCGTACAAAAGAAGAAGTTTTGCTCTCCATTAAAGAGGGCGGTATGGTCGCCGTCGTTCGCGGCGAGACATCTGAGAAGGCGATGGAGATCGTCGAGAAGTGCATCGAGGGCGGTATCCGCGCCATCGAGCTGACCTTTACGGTCCCGTATGCTCATCGGGTCATTGAGGATATCTCCCGCAAATACGGCGATGAGATCATCCTCGGTGCGGGCACGGTACTGGACAGCGAGACGGCGCGCATCGCCATTCTGTCGGGCGCGGAGTTCATCGTTTCTCCTCATTTCAATCCCGAGGTCACCAAGGTGTGCAACCGCTACCGTAAGGCAAGCATGGCGGGCATCCTAACCATCACCGAGGCTGTTTCGGCGATGGAGGCGGGCGTTGACGTGCTTAAGCTGTTCCCCGGCGATCTGTTCGGGCCGGCGTTCATTAAAGACATTCGCGGTCCGCTGCCCTATGTGCAGATTATGCCCACCGGCGGCGTCAGCGCCGAGAACGCGGGCGAGTGGATCAAGGCGGGTGCCGTCGCGGTCGGCGCGGGCAGCAGCCTGATGAAGGGTGATGTTAAGGCGAATGCCGCCCTGTTTATGGAAAACATCCGTAAAGCAAGAGAGGAGAAATAAATCATGGCTAAGATCGTAACCTTTGGCGAGCTGATGCTCCGCCTGGCCCCTAACGGCTACCTGCGTTTCTTCCAGAATGATCAGTTCCAGGCCACCTTCGGCGGCGGCGAGGCGAACGTCGCGGTGTCGCTGGCGAACTACGGCATGGACAGCTGCTATGTGACCAAGCTTCCCAAGCACGCGATCGGGCAGGGTGCGGTGGATTCTCTGCGCGCTTTCGGTGTGGACACCTCCAAGATCGTGCGCGGCGGTGAGCGCGTCGGCATCTATTATTTGGAGAAGGGCGCTTCTCAGCGAGGCTCCGTGTGCGTCTACGACCGTGCCTATTCTGCCATTCAGCAGGCGAAGCCCGAGGATTTCAACTGGGACGACATCTTTGATGGTGCTGACTGGTTCCACTTTACTGGTATTACCCCTGCGTTGGGTGGCGATATGGTGGAAATCTGCAAGCAGGCTTGTCAGGCGGCGAAGGCCAAGGGCGTTAAGATTTCTTGCGACCTCAATTACCGCGGCAAGCTGTGGACTCGTGATGAGGCGCGTGCGGCGATGACCGAGCTGTGCCAGTACGTCGATGTTTGCATCTCCAACGAGGAGGACGCAAAGGATGTGTTCGGCATCGAAGCCGAGGATACCGACATCTACGGCGGCAAGCTCAACCACGAGGGCTACAAGTCTGTGGCGAAGCAGCTGATGGATAAATTTGGTTTTGAGAAGGTTGCGATTACTCTGCGCACATCCATCTCTGCGAACGACAACGACTGGGCGGGTATGCTGTATGACGGTGAGAACTACTGCTTCTCCAAGAGCTATCACCTGCACATTGTTGACCGCGTCGGCGGCGGCGACAGCTTCGGCGGCGGTCTGATCTACGCGCTGCTGTCCGGTAAGGACACCCAGGCGGCGATCGAGTTCGCAGTGGCGGCATCCGCGCTTAAGCACAGCATCGAGGGCGACTACAACCGCGTATCCGTCTCCGAGGTGGAGAAGCTCGCGGGCGGTGACGGCTCCGGCCGCGTCCAGCGCTGATCAGTTATCCTGTTAATCAAAGCCCGAAGGCAATCTGCCTTCGGGCTTTTTGTAAACGAAAACCACGCGATAGTCGCGTGGTTCAAAAAAGCTTTAGCGATGAAAATAACATCTTAAAAAGAGGAGGAGATGAAACTTTTTTATGACTTGCCTCCCTCTGATGAGGGAGGTGGCGAAAATCTGTGATTTTTGACGGAGGGAGAGAAAAGGAGAGCGATATTTATACTTGTCTATCTCTCCCTCAGTCCTCGCAGACGCTCGGACAGCTCCCTCGTCAGAGGGAGCCAAGGCGGG
>JAEIGA010003878.1_pt1 | contig 23234 bp, 25 predicted proteins | sample 9270691 | NCBI WGS metagenome assembly JAEIGA01 (sample SAMN17057246, study PRJNA624740) | gut metagenome | biome: biome; isolation source: fecal sample | host: Bos grunniens | place: China: Xizang | collected 2019 | reverse complement strand
CACCGCTACGATACCTCGGATTATATGAAAATCGACCCGTTTTTAGGCGATGAAAGCACGTTTAAGGAATTGGTTGAACGTGCTGAAAATCAAGGCATTCGCGTAATTTTAGACGGTGTTTTCAATCATACGGGCGACGATAGCGTTTATTTTAATAAATATGGGCATTATCCAAGCGTAGGCGCGTATCAATCCAAGGACTCGCCGTATTATTCTTGGTATTCCTTTCAAGCCTTTCCCGATAAATACAGCAGTTGGTGGGGAATTGACATTTTACCCGAAGTCAATGAAGAATCCAAGGAATATCAAGAGTTTATCTTCGGGGAAAACGGCGTATTGAAAAAATGGTTACGCTTTGGAATTGGCGGTTATCGTCTTGACGTTGCAGACGAATTGCCCGACTTTTTCTTAAAAGGCTTGCGAAAATCGGTTAAGGACGAAAATCCCAACGCGGTTATCATCGGCGAGGTGTGGGAGGATGCGTCCAATAAAATTGCGTATTCAACCCGCCGCGAGTATTTGCAGGGCTACGAGCTGGACAGCGTTATGAATTATCCCTTAAAAGACGCGATAATTCGTTATATCCAAACGGAAAACGCTTGCGAATTGCTGCATTCTATTCGCAACTTAATCGACCATTATCCCAAGCAAACACTCGATTGTTTGATGAATATCCTAGGAACACACGATACGGCGCGTATTTTGACCGTTTTGGGCGGTATTTACTGCAATAATAAGGACGAAATGGCACAAAAAAGTGCGTATCTAAGCGAAATTGACAAGCAAAAAACGATTGAAAAGCTGAAATTGGCGGCTGTTTTGCAATTTACTATGCCCGGCATACCTTGTATATATTACGGCGATGAAAACGGCATGGAAGGACATATTGATCCGTTTTGCCGTCAATGTTTCAATTGGGAGCATTTAAACGCGGATTTGATTGATTTTTATCAAAAATTGGGAAAAATGCGTGAAAATTACCGCGAAATCTTTGCCACGGGAAAATTTGAAGAAATTCACGTAGAAAATGGTTTAATTTATTTCAAACGAAATCTCGCAAATAAATGCGTATATATTTACGTAAATAATTCAAGCAAAAATTATACGATAAATATTCAAGAAAAATTCTGCGATTGTTTGACGAATGAAATATTAAATAAGGAAATTTTAATAAAACCGTATTCTTATCAAATATTTGCAAAAATTCCGTAAAATAATTTGTCAAAATATGAAAAGCAAAAAGTACTCCACTTTATTCACATTTTACACCCCGTACTATTCGTAAAAGCTGTGTTTTACGAATAGTTATGCATGTCTCTGTATGTAAAATAATCACTTCCCCACCGTGGTGATTTGGATGGCAAAACGCGCAATCCCTTGATTTTCAAAGCTTTTAAGGCTGTTTTTAGGTTTTCCACACAAGATGCCAATTTTGTGGACAACTTTTTTACCCTCTATTTTTGCGGAATTTATTTTTTCCTTAATTCTTGGTCAACTTTTCGGAAAATCCTACGAAATAGTTGACTTTTTCCCTATGATAAGGTATTATTTTAGATATGAAGAAAAATAATTATTACACCCAACGAGATACTACGGATTTCGACAAAATTGCCGAGCTGTTAGAGGAACTTCCCCCTTTCTGCGCCGATTATTTCCTCGGCGTTGAATCCCGCACGAGCAGTCAAACGCGTTTGAAGTATGCCTATGATTTGCGTATCTTCTTCGATTTCCTCTGCAAGCGAAAATTCCGCAATTACGACGTCCTTGATTTAACGCTTGAACAGTTAGAGTCGGTTACGCACCACGATATTGAGTTATTTTTAAGTTATTTGTCCCACTATCGCTATCGCGACAAATATCTTTCCTGTAACGAACGAGCAAAAGCGCGGAAATTATCCGCTGTGCGCGCTATGTTCAAGTATTTCTTCAATAAAGGCATGATTCACGTCGATAATTCCGCCAAAGTTTCCACGCCTAAACTGCACGATAAGGAAATTATCCGTTTGGAAGCTGACGAGGTTTCCGACCTTATTCACGTTACGGAATCAGGAAGCGGCTTATCCAAGCACGCTACGGGTTATCACAATAAAACGAAAATCCGCGACACCGCCATCATTACCCTCTTTTTGGGTACGGGTATACGTATTAGCGAGCTTGTCGGTTTGGATAACGATAGCTTTGATTTTAACGAAAACTCCTTCCTTGTTACGAGAAAAGGCGGAAATCAAGCCATTTTATACTTCTCGGACGAGGTAAAATACGCATTGAAAGAATATATTGCGGAAAAAGCGAACGATCCGAAAGTGCCCGAGGGCGAAAATGCCTTCTTCCTCTCTATGCAATATAAACGCATTAACGTGCGCACGGTAGAGATTTTGGTGAAGAAATACAGCCGACTTGTAACCCCCCTCAAAAAGATTACGCCCCATAAATTGCGCAGCACATACGGCACTCGCCTTTACAATTCCACGGGCGATATTTACATCGTAGCCGACGTACTCGGCCACCGCGACGTCAATACGACCAAAAAACATTACGCTGCGATTACGGAAGAAAATCGTAAACGCGTAGCCAACGTTGTAAAATTGCGCAACGACGACGATAACGGCGAAAATAACAGCTAATTTATGTACGAAAATATTAACGAAACACTCGAAAAAATTTATATAATTCAGCCAATTTTGCGGGAAAACGCACAAAAATACCGCGTTTTGCACGATGAGGCGGTCGCTTTGATTGAAAGCGCGGGCGCGGTGTACGCGGGTTCGATATATCAAAATATCCGCGAAATCAACCCCGCCACGTTCATCGGTGAAGGCAAGCTGCAAGAACTCTACGAACGGTTGGACGGCTTGGATGAAATCACCGTCCTTTTCAACGGCGAGCTTTCCCCCTCTCAAACGCTAAATATTTCCGCCGCGCTCGGCAATAGAAAGGTGATTGACCGCACTACGCTTATTTTGGATATATTCGCGAAAAACGCGCAGAGCAGCGAAGGTAAATTGCAAGTTGAGCTTGCGCAGTTAAATTATATTTATCCAAGACTAAAAGGCAAAGGCGAAGCCCTCTCTCGTCTTGGCGGCGGCGTGGGTACGCGCGGACCAGGCGAAACGCAGTTGGAAACGGATAGACGTTATATTCGCGGCCGTATTCAATATCTTGAAAATCGCTTAAAAGAAACGGAAAAACGCCGTTCCTTACAAACGGCGCGCAGAAAACGGGATAACGTGAAAACGATAGCTTTGGTTGGCTATACAAACACGGGAAAGTCCACCTTGATGAATTTATTGACGGACTCCGACGTGTACGTAAAAAACGAGCTGTTCGCTACCCTCGATCCTACGGCAAGAAGGTTTGAAATTGAAGGCGTAGAGTTTTTGCTCGTGGATACGGTAGGTTTTTTGCAGGATTTGCCCCATAACCTTATTGAAGCCTTTAAATCGACCTTGGAAAGTGCCTTACATTGCGATTTGGCGTTGATTGTCTGCGATGCGACGGGTGAATACGATATGCAAATGCAAACCACGCTTGCAACGCTGGAAGAAATGGACTTTTCTTCCCCCTACTTGCTCGTTATGAACAAAAGCGAAAATATCGTGGACCATTCCGTCTTGCCTTATGGCAGTATTGCAATTTCAGCAAAGGAAAATCTCGGCATCGATGAATTAAAACGTGTCATTTTACAAAAATTCCGTGAAGAATTCCTCTTTTGCACCCTTTTCGTGCCGTATGCGCAAATGAACGAGTATCAAGCCGTTAAAACGTATATCACGGAACGGAATATCCAATTTACCGACGACGGCGCAACCATCGACGCCGTTATTCCTGCAAGATATAGCGAGAAATTCACGCAATTTATCGTAGCGAAACATTAAATTAACATAAAAACAAGGCGTTTGCAATGAGCAAACGCCTTTATTCATATCAACACTGCTGACAAATTACTTATAGATGGCAAAAATAGGCGTTATCGCCTATTTGTCGTTATTCCTTGTATTCTTCGGGATTCATATAAATTTTATCGATTTTGATGGAAGCTACGTCATCCATCTCAATGCACTTACCGCAATTATCGCAAATTTTGTTGGGATCAAGGTCGCACATATCGCACTCCATACAGCCCGTACAAATCCGATCGTATAAAACGCATTCCCCGCCAATTCTTCTTTCCATACCAAACTCCTTTTCCTCTTTTTTACTATTATAGCAAAAAAAAATAAAAAATCAAGCATTTAATTGAAAATATTTTAAACATTTGTTTGCATTTTGTAAAAAAGTATGCTATAATAGGGTTGCAACTTAAAAAAAGTGAGGCTTTTATGGTTACAGAAGAAAAATTGACGAGAGTGATGGATTATATCCGCAAGTTTACGGAAGAAAACGGTTACACCCCTTCCGTCCGTGAAATCGCCAAGGAATGTGGCATTAAATCCACGGCAACCGTACACAGCTATTTGGCAAAATTGCAGGACAAGGGCTATTTGACCAAAGCCACGAATAAAAAACGCTCGGTTACGTTTAGCAAAAGCTCGGGTGTGAGCATTCCGCTTATCGGTACCGTTACCGCAGGTCAGCCTATTTTCGCTTATGAAAATTACGAGGATTATTACACCTTCCCCGTCGGTGAATTTAAGGGCGAGGACTTGTTTATGCTCCGCGTTGAGGGTACGTCCATGATTGACGCAGGCATTATGAACGGCGATAAAATTATCGTTCGCCGCCAAAACACCGCGGAAAACGGCGAAATCGTCGTGGCTATGGTGGAAGATTCCGCGACCGTAAAGCGTTTTTACCGCAAAAAAGGGCAAATCATTTTACACCCCGAAAACGAGTCCTTATCCGATATGATTTTCAATGACGGCGAAGTTTCCATTCTTGGTAAAGTTGTCGGCTTAATGCGAAATTATCGCTCCTAATTTCAATTGTATAAAAGAAATCCCCGAAGTTTGTACCTCGGGGATTATTTTTTACAGTCCTTTCAAATAGGCGATTTCCATTTCGTTTAACGCACGGATTTCACCACGGTCAAGCCCTTTTAATTTAAGCTGTCCGATGCTCACACGCTTTAAAAACTCTACGTTTTTGCCGATTGCCTCAAACATACGGCGCACTTGGCGGTTTCTACCCTCCGTGATCGTAACGTGCACTTTCGTATAAGCCTTGTTTGTTTCAACGATGTGCGCTTTGCACTTTTTTGTCAACACGCCGTCCAATTCTACGCCCGAACGAATGGGATTGAGGTCTTTTTCCGTGAGCGTACCCTCTATCCTCGCCATATACGTCTTAGGAATTTCCGCCGTAGGGTGAGTTAAACGGAATGCCAAATCGCCGTCGTTTGTCAAAATCAACAAGCCTTCGGTAGCATAATCCAAACGCCCAACAGGAAACACTCTGCCAACGCCTTCAGGCAACAAATCCATTACCGTTTTCCTGCCTCTATCGTCGGAAACGGTACAAACAACCCCTTTGGGTTTGTTCATGATATAATATTCGAGCTTGGTTTCTTCCATGGAAACGAGTACGTCATCGACCATGACCTCATCGCCCTCTTCAACGTTTGCACCAAGCGTCGCAAGCTGTCCGTTTATCTTTACTCTGCCAGCGGAAATCATTTCGTCGGCATGACGGCGGCTTGCAAGCCCCTTTTCCGCTAAAAACTTGTTAATACGCATAATTTTTTGCTTTCTCCGTTCGTTTATATTCCTTTATAGTTTATATAAATTCGCGGAAAAAAGCAACCGTTTTGCGAGGTATATTTGAATTTGCCCAACAATTTCCCTATCCGTACTGCGATTTATCGGTAAAATGCACATTTCCATGTTTTCTTCTTCCCCTTGCATTAGCGGATAATAAAAATCCTCACGCACGCACGCTTTTAGTGTGCGTTTTTCGTTCTTTACTGTAAAAACATCTTCATTTGAAAGCACTTTCGTATATGAATACGAAGAAAAAGCATCTTCCATAAGCTTAACTGTGCGTTCATACATCATTGGCGAATTTAAAACGGAGCAAACAAGCGTCATACCGCCCCGCTCTGCCGCCGTCACCAAACATCGCCCCGCCTCTTTTGTGTAGCCCGTCTTTACGCCGATAGCGCCGTCGTAAGCCGTAAGCATTTTATTCTTGTTTTTCCAATGCTTAGGCGCATAATACTGCGTAGATACGATTTGCCGAAAAATCGGATTTTTAAGCGCATAACAAGCAATTAAATTCAAATCTCTTGCCGTTGTGTAATGATTTTTACACGGCAAACCGTGCGGATTGCGGAAATTTGTTGCCACCGCTCCCGCTTTTCTTGCCGTTTCGTTCATTTTCGCGCAAAATAAAGGCACGCTACCGCAACAATGCAAAGCAAGCGCCGTTGCACAATCGTTTCCTGAACGCAGCATTAACCCATAAAGCAAATCTTCCGTGCTATAAACGTCGCCTTCCGCCAAATAGACGGAAGATCCCTCTACCCCAACTGCTTCGCATGGAATAGTAATTTGCTTATTCGTGACGTTATCACATACTTCCAATACAGTAATTGCCGTTGCAATTTTTGTTGTGCTTGCCATAGGTAAGCGTGTTTCCCCTCGATATTCATACAAAATACGGCGGCTATTTAATTCCATAACGCATTCCGCTTGTGAACAAGGAATTTCTTCTTGCGCTTCCGCGCAAATATTCGTATATGGCATTATAAATACGCAAATAAGGGCAAAAAACACACCAAATACCAATATTTTTATAGATTTTCGGCTCATTCCTTTGCCATAACGTCGCGGAAAATTTCCCCCGCACGTTCAATTAAATTGTCGAGCGGCTCGTCGGTGATGCGTATCACACGGCAGCTTTTCCCGTCATCCACCAAAAATCCCATAGGCTTCATACTAATTACCGCCCCGCTGCCACCTGCAAACGGAAATGCGTCCGTTTCCTTGACAACCTTTACGTCGCCGTATTCTCCACCGCCCGAAAGATTGCCGAGCGTTACCTTAGAAAATGGGATAATTTGAAAACCGCTTGCGGTGATAATCGGTTTGCCGATAATCGTGTTCACGTCCGCTATATTTTCCAATTTCTCCATTGAAGAATCGATTAAGCCGTTGATTTTTTGGTGTTTTTCTGCCATATTTTCCATTTCTCCTTTAAAAATTTGATAAACTCTTTAATGAGCATAAAAATCGTAAAATGGACGATGATTGTTGCAGAAATACGCAACACGTCTCCGTCCGTAAGCCATAAATTTTGTTCAATATCCTCTTTTTTGCCGCCTTTAATAAAAAAATACACGCGTGCGCCCGTATGCGCGAGCGCCATCGGCAGTAAATATTCCGCACCCGTTTCCGTTGTTATGGTCAATGCTTTCAACTTAAACGTACGTATGAAGGAAAAACGTTTGCGTTCGCTGTTAATTTGCGAATACGGCAATAAAATTGCCTTTTTCTTGGTGATATGCAACGCAAGCCCGCCCGCGTAAGTGGCTATATATCCCCCAATTATCCGCAAAAAACCAAACAAATAGACGGAAAAACAAAATTTCCTGCGGTTCATATCGTAGTGCACGTTGGTCTTCAACGGTATGGGCAAAAAAATCTGCACAACCGTCATTACGGCGTTTAAAATATTAAACCACAAAAAAAACGACCTGCCCATATCCGCAATATGCGCAAGTCGTTTGTATTTTATGTATTCTTGTCGATTATTCCTCGTCGAACGCAGGTTCGTCAAATGCTTCGCTCGTGGAATCACCAGACGCGTACTCTTCGTCCGTTTCGGGATTATAAACGTCCTTTTCATAGAGGTAATTGCTGCTAATTTCCTCGATCGTACCAAGGTCGGCAATCTTCTTCAAGAGCTCGTCGTAATCGGGTAAATCCGCAAGAGATTTCAACTTGAAGCGTCTTAAAAAGTTGTCCGTCGTCGCATAAAGCATAGGCCTACCGGGCGCTTCCTTTCTACCGCAAGGCTCAATCATTTCCAACGTTAAAAGCGTGCTAATCGCATAGTCGCTGTTCGTTTGACGGATTGCTTCGATTTCGCTACGCGTTATCGGTTGCTTATACGCAATAATTGCCGCGCATTCCAAAATCGTTTTGGTGAATTCCTTTTCACGCAAAGGCATAATCGTCGCCGCAACGGGCTCCTTGTAATCGGGGTTGGTCGCAAGCTGCAATTTATGATTGATATGCAACAAACGAATGCCGCACGCACCCGAATACTTCTTTTCGAGGTCGCGGATGGCGGTATCTACTTCGCGCTTGGTAATTTCTAACTTTTCTCTGATAAGGTCGATGGGCACTGCGTCGCCCGCCGCAAACAAAATCGCCTCAATTATATTCGTCAATTTCTCCAATTTCTTCATCCTCACTTCTATTTGCATTTTTCTTGATGGTAATCGTAGAGAACAACTCCTCTTGCTCTACCACCACAAATTGGTGTTTTAATAATTCCAAAAGCGCTTGGAACGTCGTTACGATTTCGGGAACGCTCGTATCCTCTTCAAACAATTCCTCGAATTGCATAGCTTCCTTCGCCGCTACCTTCTCGCGGATATGCTTAATTTTATCGCGAACGGTAAAGACGTCTTTGGGGATTTCACGAGGCGCAGGCGCAGCACGCTTTTGGCTTTCCACGCGGATAAGCATCTTTTCAAGCGCACTCACAAGCCCGTCTAAATCCAAATCCTTATACTGCACTTTAAAGCCCGAAAATTCTTTATCGGGTGATTTGAAGAAGTAGCCGATTGTTTCACGCTCTTTCAGCTTAACTTCCTCTTCCTTGATCATGAATTTAACCTTTTGGTTATATTCTTCAAGGGCGGTAATCAACGAGCTTTCGGGATCTTCATCATCGTTTCCGTAATAATCGTCGTAATCCTCTACGGGCGGCACCAAGCGGCGCGCCTTAATTTCAATGATCGTTGCCGCGATATTTAAGTACTCGCTCGCTTTTTCCAAATCGAGGTAAGGTAAGCCCTTCATGTATGCAAGGAATTGGTCGGTTACTTTGGAAACGAATACGTCCTTAATCTCAATTTCTTCTTGCTTGATTAAGTGCAATAATAAGTCCAACGGGCCCTCGAAATTATCGAGCACCGTCGTATAATCCACTTCCGTTTCAAAATTGCGAACGGAAGCGAGTGTAAGTTTGGTCTTTTCTTTATCCATAAAGCTCCTTTTGGCTCAAAATCCAATTTCCACTTGTCAACTATAACAAATTTTCGTTCGCTAAACAAGTGAAAACTTCTCTTTTCTTCGATTATTTTGTCACTTTTGTAATCTTTCGGGGATTACGTCGTTACGCACCAAATCCTCATAGGTTTGGGGACGAACGATATACTCTGCTTTTCCGTCCTTGACAAGCACGCAAGGCGGAATTTTATTTCGGTTATAATTCATCGCCATCGAGTAATTATACGCACCCGTGGAAAGCACGGCGAGAATATCCCCCGCCTGCGCTTTAGGAAGGGAAACGTCCACCGCAATAATGTCGCCACTTTCGCAGCATTTTCCTGCAATAGAAACGATTTCCGTTGGTTTTTCGTTTGCTCTATTCGCTAACACGGGCGTATATTTAGATTGATATAACGCATAGCGCGGATTTTCAAACATACCGCCGTCAATGGCTACGTACTTTTTCACGTTGGGAATATCTTTAATCGCGCCGACGGTGTAAAGCGTAATACCCGCCTCGGCAATGATGGAACGGCCTGGTTCAAGCAAGAGGTAAGGCAATTCCATGCCGTAAATTTTCGCTTTTTCTTCCACCGCGCCGATAAGTGCCTCGATATACTCCGCATATTCCTCGGGCGCGAGTTTTTTATCCTCGTCCGTGTACCAAACGCCAAAGCCACCGCCAAGGTTTAACGTCGTCATTGTAAACGAGTGCTTTTTACGCATTTCCGCCGCAAAATCCATACATTTTTCCGCGGCAAGTACAAAAGATTGCTTTTCAAAAATCTGCGAACCGATATGACAATGATAACCGAGCAAACGAATATTTTTCTTGCTCAATGCGTACACGGTTACCCTTTCCGCTTCCCCGTTTTGGATAGAAAAGCCGAATTTACTGTCCGTCGTTGCCGTTTGTACGTAAGCGTGCGTATGCGCCTCAATGCCGGGATTTATACGCAACAAAACTTCTTGGCAAATCCCTCGTTTTTCCGCTTCCGTATCAATTTTATCAATCTCGGAATAGGCGTCGGCTACGATAAGACCGATACCCGCGTCAAGCGCTTCGCCAATTTCATAATCTTGCTTATTATTGCCGTGCATACAAATATTTTTTGCAGGGAAATCCGCTTGTAATGCCGTATAAAGTTCACCGCCCGAAACAACGTCAATTCCGATATTTTCTTGCGCGGCAATCTTGTATATCGCCTTGCAGGAAAAAGCTTTCGATGCATACAAAACCTTGCCTTGCCCCGCATATTTATTGCGAAGAGTATCGCGGAAAACTCCCATCATTTTACGAATATAAGCCTCGTCAAAGACGTAAAGCGGCGTACCAAAGGCTTGGGCAAGCGCAACGCAGTCCGCGCCCCCAATCTCTAAATGTCCGTTCGCATTGGTTTTTAAGCTTTCTCTTTCGTTCATTTTGCTACCCATAAAAAACGTATACTGTTATTTTAACAAATTTTATTAAAAAATGCAACGACTCGACGGCGATATTTCATAAAAAAAATCCATCTTTATAAAGAAACTTTATAAAAACGGATTTCTTGTCAATTTTATTTTTCGTTAATTGCGAGCATTCCAAGCCCGAGCCACCTCACGCAAACAATCAAAAAAGTTTGCTTGCTTGACTGCTTCGGCTGTAAGCAGGGCCACACGGTCAATTTCTACCCCGTCTTTAAAGACGATAAGCTCCCCGACCTTTTCCCCTTTTTCAACGGGCGCTTTTGCCTTTCCGATTTGCATTTCAACGGAAATATTCGCTTTTTCACCCCGTCGCGTAAAGGCATATACGGTTTTTTTAGGATACACGGCAACGTCGCGTCGTTTCCCTTTTTCTATTTGCGCATTTGTATCTAGCACCTCGCCTTCGTTGAAAATTGGCGTGGCTGTATAATTCGCAAAGGCATAATCGAACATCGTGCGCACGTCATCAAAGCGGTTTTTACTGTTTTCCTCGCCAATTACAACGGATATAATACGCATATCCTTTCGTTTTGCCGTTGCAGCCAAGCAAAAGCCCGCCTCGTTTGTAAAGCCCGTTTTACCACCGTCACACCCTTCATAAAAACGTACGAGTTTATTCGTATTTGAAATTTCGGTATATCTCCCCTTAGGATGTTGGAATTTATCCATCCAAACTTTGCCGTATTCAAAGTATTCTTTATGGCTTAAAAGCTCTTTAAGCATTATCGCAACGTCTTTTGCGCAAGAATATTGCGGATCTTTAGGCAACCCCGTGCAATTTGCAAATAACGTATCGTTTGCCCCAAGCTCCTTGGCTTTTTCGTTCATTTTTTCTATGAATAGACTCTCGCTACCCGCAACGCGCTCGGCAATCGCCACACAACTATCATTTGCGGAACAAACAACAATGCTCTTGATAAGCTCGCTTACCGAATATTTTTCATTTGCTTCCAAAAATACTTGTGAACCGCCCATCGACGCGGCACGTTCACTGACCATAATCTCCTCATCAAGACTTAAATTTCCGCAATCTATTGCATCAAAGGCCAAAATTAAGGTCATAATTTTGCACATACTTGCAATCGGCAAATGTTTTTGCTCGTTTACTGCATAAATAGTCGTCTTGGTTGAAAAATCCATCAAATACGCCGATTTTGCACGGATTCCAAGGTCCGTATGGGGCGCATCAACAACGCTATTTACCTCCGCAAACGCTTGAAAATCAAGGCTTTTTTTGTTTTTTTGCATTGCCATTCCACCTAACAATAAACTCCCCATTATTAAGAGAAGTAAACCGCTTTCTTTTTTCATTTTTACACCTCGCTATGTCAGACATTATAGTTACGCTATGTTACGCATAATTGTTATGCGTGGCATAGTTTTATTCTTTCATCATGGTTTCAATATTTATACCATATCCCCTCGTTGGATCGTTTAAAAATACGTGCGTAATCGCCCCAATAAGCTTATCTTCTTGAATAATTGGACTACCACTCATTCCTTGTACAATCCCACCTGTTTCGGATATAAGCTCCTCGTCGGTGATTTTTATCACGTAATTTTTGTTTTCCCTATTAAATTTATCGACTTTTACAATTTCCACGTCGTATTTTTTAGGACAAACCCCATTTATTGTCGAATAAATGTATGCTTTTCCAGGTTTTACCCCGTCTGAGCTTGCAACAGCACTTTCCGCATTCATTTGCTTAAAACCCGATGAAATCTCCCCAAAAATACCGCAATTACACAGTTTTTGCGCGTTTCCGAAACATTTATCGTTTAAAAACATACCGCGAAGTTCGCCAGCTCTCCCGCGTACACCCTTATTAATGCCTACAATTGAGCATTCATATACCGCGCCGCTTTTTATTTGCATTTCTTCCTTATTTTCATTGCTTACAGAATGCCCAAGCGCACCAAAGCGCCCGTTTTCCTTATCGATATAGGTTATCGTGCCTATACCTGACACACAATCACGCACCAAAACGCCTATTTTTCGTTTTTCTGTGATTTTATCCTTAATTGGCTGTATTTTTCGCGTGAACACCTCGCCATTTCGTTTAATTTCTATATTTAAAGGTTTTTCCTTGCTTTTTTCAATAATTTCGTTGAGTTCTTCTACGCTTTCAATCCTTATACCGTCGATTTTTACTATGCAATCACCTGCACGTAAGCCTGCATGCATCGCGGGCGACTCCGCTCCGTTCACCGAAAGAACTTCGCAAATGCCAATCACTTGCACCTCGCCCGTTTTTAATGTAAAACCCGCCGCTTGCCCGCCGATGCAAACCATTTTCTCGCTCGCTTCGACGGCTACGCTATCAATTTTCGTAAATAAGAACCCGAAGGACAGCAACGTCCCTAAAATAAAAATACCCGACTTGCGCATGATTTCCTCCGTTTAAGAGATACTTTGCGTAAGTCGGGCAATATTTATTCTAAATTTTACATTTCCAATTTATTAATTTTTACTCAATTTATGGAATTTTTATACTCATCCGCCTGTTTTAATAATTCAACAGCATGCTTATAAGCATATTCGTCTTCATTCACGCCGCCTAGCAAGCGTACAATCTCGCCGCATTTGCCTTCTTCATCCAAAGCGCGCACTTGCGTGAGTGTTTTTCCGTCAATTTCTTGCTTTTCAATCAAATATTCGTTGTCGCTCATTACGGCGATTTGCGCCAAATGGGACACGGCAAGGATTTGCGTATTCTTAGCGATACGCGCAAGCTTTTCGCCTACAACTTTAGCCGTTTTTCCGCTAATGCCCGCGTCAATTTCGTCGAAAATATAAGTAGAGATTTCATTTACGTCGGAAAGCTGCGTTTTAATTGCAAGCATAAATCGGCTCATTTCGCCGCCACTGATAATTTTCCCAAGCGCTTTCATGGGTTCGCCCGCGTTTGCTGAGAACATAAAGCAAATTTCATCCAAACCGTTACTGTTTGCTCTATCAACGTCATTTTCGTCGTAAGGCTTGAATACAATCTCAAATTGCGCGCTAGGGATATTTAAGGTCTTTAACTCCTCGACAACTCTGCCGCAAAATGCCCGACCTTCCTCTTGACGAATTCTCGTAATCGTTTTACACACAGACAATATTTTCTTGTCCAATTTCGCAAGTTCGTCCGTTAAAATAGCGTATTTGCCTTCGCAATCGGACAACAGCTCATATTCCTCGCTAATTTTTTGCAAATACTCGTCAATCGTCTGCTTGGTTGTGCCGTATTTACGCTTTAACGCCTTAATCGCATCTAAACGCGCTTCCGTTTCCGCCGCTTCATTTTCGTCGAAATAAAGAGATTCGCCAATATCCGTAAGACGTTCCGCAACGTCCTGCGCCTCGATTGCCAATCCCTCGATGCTTTCTTGGATTTTTGCGTATTCCTCGTCTAAATTAGAAATTCCGTTCATCGCACGGTTGGCATAACGCAATCCGTCAATCGCCCCATTTTCCCCGTCAATCGCACCCACAGCGTCGCGAATTGCGGAAATAATCTTTTCTAAATTATTGATTTTGGCGCGTTTTACAAGCAACTCCTCTTCCTCGCCGTCTTGTAAATCAACCGCTTGAATTTCGTCGATTTGAAAGCGCAATAAATCCAATCTACGGCTGCGCTCCATCTCATCGCCGCCAAGCAAGGCAATTTGTTCCTTAATCAAATGCTTTTCGTTTAAATGCGCGCGTAAAAGCTCTTTTTTCGCGCAAAGCTCCCCGACAATAACTGAATCCAACAGCTTTAACTGGTTGCTTTCCTTTAATAAATAGAAGTGTTCACTTTGCCCGTGCACATCCACAAGCGAATCGGTAACCGAGCGCAACATCGCCGCCGTAACCGTATTTCCATTGATTTTAATGACGTTTTTGCCATTATCCGAGAATTTGCGGGAAATGATGATTTCACCATCCGTTTCAATATCCAAATCTCGCAAAGCTTGCACCGCCTTGCAATTTTCCGAAACGAAAAACTCCGCCTTAACCAAGCATTCGGACTCTCCGTGGCGTATCATAGAACGATCCGCCTTTGCGCCTAAAACAAAATTGACGGAATCTAAAATAACCGATTTACCCGCACCCGTTTCGCCCGAAAGCACGTTTAAACCGCGCCCAAACTCCACGTCGGCACTCTCGATTAAGGCTATATTTTTTATCGTTAATCTTGACAACATATCCCTTGCCTACCAACGTTTATTTCAAAAATTCGGTAATTTTTTCCACGACAAGCCCTGCTGCTTGATTGTCCACGCAAACCACCAACACGGTATCATCACCGGCAACCGAGCCGACGATGCCGCCATACTTCACTTTATCGATAACAATACCCGCGTTTGCGCCATTGCCCGACAACGTCTTTACAACAACGATATTTTGCGCCGCAACCACGGAAAGAACGCACTCACGGAACAAGCTTTTCATTTTGGCGGATATTTCGCTATCGTTTTCATTGATATACGCATAGCGATATTTCTTTTCGTTGCCATCCACCTTTAAAAGACGTAAATCGCGAATATCGCGAGAAATCGTCGCTTGGGTGACCACGTAATTTAACGCATTGAGCTCCGCACAGAGCTCCTCTTGCGTTTCAACCTCTTTTTCCTTGATAATTTCTAATATTTTTGCATGCCGAGCGGATTTTAACATATGTATTCCTCTTTAATAAAAAGCTTAATTATTCAACTTGTTTCTTACTCTCGCAAAGAAATCCGAATTGTCTTGAATGGGGAAATCGGCGGTAAAAGGTGCCTTTTTAACGCGAATTTCAACACCCTCGGGCAACGCGGCAACCATACCGCCATCCGCTTGAATGATTGCCTTCCCCGACTTGATTGTTACGGTGAAGACGTCGGTATCCGCAAAAACAATGGGACGGGCACGCATAGAAAACGCACAAATCGGCGTCATCATAAACACAGGAACTTCGGGGGTCAAAATCGCACCGCCCGCCGAAAGAGAGTACGCAGTCGAGCCCGTTGGCGTACAAATAAGTACTCCATCGCCCGCAATTTCGTCGCGCCCTTCCTTGGCTTGAATGTCCAACTTCAAAATTTGCTTTGAATTCATCGACAACAGACCATAGTCGCGTTGAATGGCAATTTCATTCAAGGCAAAATAGGTTTTTTCGCCAATATCTAATTGTAGCATACTGCGCTTGACAATGCGGCAAGTGCCGTTTTCTAACGCGGAAAGCAACTCTTTTACGCGCTCGCGCTCGCTCTTTTCGTATTCGGCGAGAAAACCGAGCGTCCCGTAATTAATACCGATAACCTTGATGTTTTTTCGCGCCGCATAAACTGCCGAGTGTAAAATCGCGCCGTCGCCGCCAAGCACAAGCACGACATCCACCCCATCCACTTCGTTGTACGCATTAAAGCGGACTGTTTCATAGCCGCACGATTGTACAAAAAGTTCCATTTCCTCAATGGCTTGTACGGATTTTACCTTGTTTTTATTCCCGAGTATGCCAACTTTCATCTTTTTGCCTCGTCGTTATTGTAATTCACCCAAAGAATTGCTTTTTACTAATGATTTTACTTGTTCTATAATTTTTTCATCCGAAATCGCGCCTTTTTGCGTCTTGGATATACGCAAAATGTACTCGATATTCTTACCCTTGCGAATCGGCGCGTTTACAACGCCGTGCGCGTATAAACCGCTTTCGGATAAATACCGCAACACCTTTTTAAAGATATCGCCGTGCGCGGACGGGGAAACAATCCCGCTTTTGCCAATATGCTTCTTTTCGCATTCAAATTGCGGCTTTACAAGCACGAACGCCTCGCCGTTTGGCGCAAGAATTTCTTGAATAACGGGAAAAATTAAACGCAAAGAAATAAAGCTTACGTCCGTCACAACCCCGTCGATTTCGTCGGGAAAATCCTCTTTTTTTAAGTAGCGAGCGTTGGTATTTTCCATTTGCACGATTTTTTCATTCCCTAAAAGGCTTTCATGCAAAAGGCTTTCACCTACATCGACCGTATAAACCTTACGCACGCCGTTTTGCAACAAGCAATCGGTAAAACCACCCGTACTCGCGCCGATATCCACGAATATTTTATCCTTGCAATCGACGGAAAAGGCGGAAATAGCCCGACTTAATTTATAGCCACCGTTGGAAACGAATAATTCCTCCGCTTCCACAAACGCAATCACGTCTGCCTCGGAAATTTCCGTTTTCGGCTTTATCGGCTTTCCGTTGACAAGAATTTGCCCTTTTTCTATCGCCTCCGCCGCTTTCGTACGCGAGCCGAATTTTTCCGCAAAATACTTATCCGCCCTCATGCGAGTATACTCTTAACGTATTCTTCGATTTCTTTACAATTCACGCCGTATTCGCATTGTAACGCCGCAACTCCGCCTTGGGGAATAAACTCGTCGCGGTATGCGTAATTTTTCACGATGCAGCCCTTATCCGCCTGCATAAACGCCATAGAAACGGCTTGTCCAAAGCCGCCGTTCGCCACGTTATCCTCGAGCGTAACGATATGCGTAGCGTCCGTGTCTTTAATAAATTGCATATCCAACGGCTTGACAAAGCGTGCGTTTACAACGTCGAAATCACAACCTTGCTCTTGCATATTTTTTAAGATTTTCATAGCGATAATCAAGCAACGCTCGCCCGTCGCTAAAATGGCAAGCTTCTTTGCGTTTTTCTGCGTAGATTTATGCAAATACTCCCATTCACCCACTTTAATCGGCTTGTTTTCGCCGCCAAAAAGCACTCTACCTGCACGCGGATAACGGATCGCCAAAGGGTGTGCATACGTCGAGCTAAACGTAAGCATGGCACGCAACTCCTCCGTGTCCTTAGGCACGGCAATCGTCAAATTAGGGATTAAAGAAAGATAGGAAAGGTCGAAAACGCCTTGATGCGTTTCCCCATCCGCCCCCGAAATACCCGCTCTATCAATACAAAAGGTAACGGGCATATCTTGCGCGCATACGTCATGGATAATCTCATCGAAAGCGCGCTGTAAAAATGTCGAATAAATGGCGTAATAAGGTTTCAATCCGCCTGCCGCCATAGACGCGCACAAAACGGACGCATTTTCCTCACAAATACCCACGTCAAAAGCGCGTTCGGGATAATCGCGGAAGAAATCGGAAAGACCCAACGCTTCTTTCATTGCCGCGGAAACGACGGTGATCGACTTATCCTCTTTCGCCAAAGTGCATAAGCTTTCCCCTAAAACCTCGGAATATTCCTTATCCTTGGGTGAGCCTACGGGCGGAACACCGTGCGTTCCCGTGGGATGATCCTCACTAAATTCGTAGCCTTTGCCCTTTTTGGTTGCAATATGCAAAAGCACCGAACCGTTTTGCAACAAATCCTTTGCTTCTTGCATTGCAGAAAGCATTTCGTCAAGGTCATTCCCGTTTTTCACGCCAAGATAGGTCAAACCAAAGCTTTCCAAAAGGCGAATGCTTTCCGACGCGCCGCGTTCCTTGATTTGATTAATTATGTCATACATACCACCTACCGTCGGTGAAATAGACATACCGTTATCGTTGAGGATAATCAAAATCTTGGTATTTAAGATCTTTAAACTACTTAACGCCTCGTAAACAAGCCCGTTGTTAAAAGAACCGTCGCCGATATAGGCAATTACGTTTCTATTTTCCCCTTTTAAATCTCTCGCTTTCGCCAAGCCAAGCGCCGCAGAAACGGACGTACCTGCATGTCCCGTATCGTAAGCGTCGTATGCACTTTCCGTGCGTTTCGGAAAGCCCGAAATACCGCCCGCTTGACGCAACGTACCAAATCGTTCATAGCGTCCCGACAACAATTTGTACGGATAGCATTGATGCCCTACGTCAAAAATAATTTTATCGTTAGGGAAATCAAACACGTAAAAAAGTGCAACCGTTGATTCCACGGATCCAAGGTTGGATGCAAGATGTCCACCGCAACGCATAACCGTATCGTAAATGGTCACGCGCAGCTCATCACACAACACGTTTAATTGACTTTTCGTATAATTTTTAATATTTTCGGGTGAGAACTTTTCTAACATAATTTCCCCTTTTTAAGCAAATTTAGTTACTTCTTTTTAAAACGTACCCCACGAGCCCTTTCAAAAACGAGGTATCACCGCTAACGCCCTCTAAAATCGCAAAGCAATCGTGCGCGCACATATCCGCGCGAACTTTTGCCCCGTCTAATCCGTAAATCTTAACGCAGGTAAGCTTATTCTCTTTTTCATCCTTACCAATCGTCTTTCCAAGCACAGCTGAATCGCCCGTGACGTCCAAAATATCGTCCGTCATTTGGAATAAACGCCCCAGCATACGGCCAAAGCTTTCTAATGCGAAAAAGTCTTTGTTATTCGCCAAAATACTCGCCATTGCAACGGGCGCAAGCAAAAGCTTACCTGTTTTATGCTCTTGCACGTACCAAAGCTCCTCTTCCGTTCCTTCGCTTTCCAACGAATAATACAAATCGGCGGATTGCCCTGCGATCATACCGTAAACCCCTGCGCAATCATTCAAATACTTCGCCGCAAGCGCGTATTTTTCCCCTTTTGTGCATTGATTGAAACAGATAGCATACGCCTCGTTCAACAATCCATCGCCCGCCAAAATCGCATTCGCCTCACCGAATCGCTTGTGGTTGGAAGGCTTTCCGCGACGAAAATCATCGTTATCCATAGCCGGCAAATCATCGTGAATTAAGGAATAGGTATGAATCATTTCCAAAGCGAGCGCATACGGAAGTATTTCTTGATGCGGCACGCCAAGCACGTCCGCACAAGCCAATGCAAGCACAGGACGCACACGTTTTCCGCCGTTTAAAAAGCTATAACGCATGCTATCCCCAAGCACGTTGGGTTTCGTTTGGATTTTTAAGGCATATTCCGTTGCATACGCTTCAAACTCCGATTGATATTGTTCATAAGCAAGATTAAAATCGTTCACAATTCTTACTCCTTACAAGCGGTTATGTACGTATTATACATCAACATCGTAATCGTCATAGGCCCAACACCGCCGGGGACGGGCGTGATATACGAGGTGTGTTCCTTAACGTTTTCAAAATCCACATCGCCGCACAGTTTGCCGTTTTCATCGCGGTTCATGCCGACGTCAATCACCACAGCACCCTCTTTTACCATATCTACAGTCACAAATTTGGCTTTGCCGACCGCCGCGACTAAAATATCCGCCGTTTTACAAATTTCGGCAAGATTTTGCGTTTTGCTGTGGCAAATCGTAACGGTTGCATTTGCATTCAGCAAAAGCATTGCCATAGGTTTACCGACCGTTTCACTTCTACCAATCACAACTGCGTGTTTTCCCGAAAGAGAAATCCCCTCGCGTTCAAACATCTTCATAATCCCCAAAGGTGTACACGCGACAACCTTTTCCTTGTGTTGCAACAAAAGTCCCAAATTATAGGTAGAAAAGCCGTCTACGTCCTTTTCAACGGGGATATGGGAAATTGCCGATTCGGCATCCAAGCCTTTCGGTAAAGGTAATTGCAACAAAATGCCGTCGATTTGCTCGTCCGTGGCAAGCACGTCCAACAATTCTTCAAGCGCTTTTTGCGTACAATCGGCAGGCAATTCGTAGGAATAGGAACGGATCCCCAACTCGCCGCACGCCTTAATTTTGTTACGGACGTATATTTTAGAAGCCGCATCCTCACCGACGATTACGACGGCAAGACCCGGCTTTCTTTGCATTTTTTCGATTTTTTCTTTAAGCTCCGCGCGCATAGCGGCCGCGCAAGCTTTTCCGTCAATCAATTTCATGTTTTTCTCGCTTTATTTGTTGATAACGCCTGCAAGTACGCCGTTTACAAAGTCAGCGCTCGTTTCCGTGGAATATTTCCGCGCCAAACCCGCCGCTTCCGAAACGGATACAACGGGCGGAATCTCATCGAAATATTTAATTTCCGCCATCGCAATCAACAAAATACTTTTGTCCGTGGGGTTAATTCGATTTTCGCGATAGTGATGACAAGCCTCTTCAATGCCTTCGATAAGCTCGGCACGGTGCTCGTTAACTTTCGCAACCAAATCCAAGGCGAACATCAAATCCGCCTCGTTTTCCATTAAGCCAAATTGCTTAAAAATCTTTTTTTGCAAGGAATCCATGCAATCGCTATTAAATTGCTGCGCAAAAATGATATTCAACGCCGCTTCTCTCGCCGCATTTCTCATAGTTCTCTCCGTCTATTATGTTTTCTAAATAAGACGAAAACCCTTGCGCGAAGCTCGCGAAGGGTGTCCGTAAATTATTCTTCGTCAGAATTTTCTTGTGCTACTTCTTCTGCGTGCTCTTCTTCCTTTTCGATAGGCGCAGGCTCACAGAATACGACGTCAGCGATGTGCACGTCAACTTCAGCAACTTTATAATGCGTCATATTTTCAACGCTTTGCTTTACCGATTGTTGGATACGATACGCAAAATCGGGTACGTTATAACCATACTTCACGACAACCGAAACTTCCGCGTATACGCCCTCTTTTTCGATACGCAAAACGACGTTACTTTTCTTCTCTTCTACGGAAAGCGCGCCCTCAACTTCGGCTACTGCAATCTCCACGATATTTTGGATAATATCCGTACCGTAAATCACCTTTCCGTCTTCTTTTTCGCTAGATGTTAATCGAATATTAGACATACAAAAAAATCTCCTTATATTGTCTTGACAATATTATAGCACATTTTTTTGAATATTTCTACTATTTTACGAATATTTATTCTCTTTTTTTTCAGCTTTCTGCATAAACGGGCATAATTATGATATTCCCTGCCACGATACCTGTTTCATTTTTGAGCATATTGTAGATAGAAAGCGCCGTATCGTAATTTAATTCAGACGAATTGATAAACACGTTTACGTTGTCGGAATCCATAGAAACGGACACTACCGCATCGGAAAAACCAAGCGATTTTACCATATTTTCAAGCACGAGTTCCTTTTCCATCGTCGAAACGATTTCCATCTTCATCGCCGTTGCCGCCTCATACTTCTCGTCCCCTTCGTCATAAAGCGCAATCACGCTATCGAGTTGTACGAGTTCTTCGTTGCGCGTCGTGGTACGTTCCGCACGGTAGGTCGTAAAATAATTCGCCGTCGTAACCCCGTTTTCAGCCGCCGTAGGCGTAACCTTCGTTGCAAAAACGAAATTAAAGATTGCCGTTACGGCAAGCAAGAGCACCAAAGATGACATAATGATAATTTTTTTCTTGTTGGACATATATTTTTCTCCCTAATTCTTTTTTTGATAGATTTTCACTGCACTTTCTTGTGTACCGAGCGCGGCGGCAACAGCTTCCCGAACGTCCATTATGACGCTAAAATTATTCGCGCCTTCGCAGACGACAACAACGCTTTTTACCCCGCTTTCATCCTCGTAAACGATAACTTCCGCTTCGCCCACCCCCTCGATTTCTTCAAGGACGCGGGCAACTTTTTGCTCGTTTTCCGTGCTGAGCACGTTTACCGTTTTATCTTCAGACGTGTTGCCGTGGAAAATTTTCCACGCGACAAATAACAACGCAAACGCCAATACGGCAAGCAAAATAATATCCTTAATTTTTCCCTTCCAAGCGGTAAACCGCGACGGCTTTTTTTCTCCGTCCTCTTTTTTAATCAAGCTATTCAATCAACACCTCGCTACAATAATTTTTCGTTAAGTATCCCCACATCGCTCTCTCTACCTCCTCCGTCTGTTTTTTATCGTTTACCACGTATATGCGGGTGATTTTAATTTTTTCATCCTCGTAATAGGACGCATATTCACTTGTTTCTATTTCCCAACGCAACGTTACGTTTACATTTACGGAAAACTCTTCAAAAAGCGCCTCTTCAAGCTTTCTTTCCGCTTCTCGCACACGCATTTCACTGTAATACTGTATGAACGTCTCGTCCGTTTGTATGACACTTTCCGAAAAATCACCTGGAAAAAAGGTTTTCCCGATTTTCCACTCCCCCGATTGAAAGAAAACGAGGATAGGCATCACAATAACAAGCACGCACGCCAAGCGCGTAACGCCTTTGATCACAGAGCTTGTTTTTCCCGACGGCAACACTGCCGTTAAAATTGCACTAATTAAAATAATACCAATAACGCTCAATACGTACCCGCTCATATAATCGCCTCCGTGCAGCATATCATCACCACCAACGTCAAAAAATACAAAAATGCCGTCAATAATAATCCCGCCATGCAATATTGTAAGTTTTCCGCCGTTTCCCCCAAAAAATCGGACACTCGGCTATCCCCAAACGGCTGCGTTATCGCTGCGACCAAGCGCATCAATAAATTGACGGAAATTAAAAGCAGCATCGGCTCGAACAATACAAACAATAGCATAGCTATTCCCATACTTCCAAGCGCGTTTTTGATAAGGACGCTCCCCGCGACTGCCAAGTCAAAACCGCCCGATAAAAAGCCGCCCACAATAGGGATTCCGTTGCCGATTGCGTATTTAGCCGCACGGCGCGCGATCCCATCATAAGTCGCGGAAGTAATACCCTGCACCGTGAAAAATAGTCCGAATATAGAGGCGCAAATTCCAATAATCCATTTGTTTATACTCTTGAAAAAGGCGCTAAATTTGCTAATTTTCAACGTTTTTGTGAGATTTCCCGCAAT
>JAEIGA010003877.1_pt1 | contig 23235 bp, 14 predicted proteins | sample 9270691 | NCBI WGS metagenome assembly JAEIGA01 (sample SAMN17057246, study PRJNA624740) | gut metagenome | biome: biome; isolation source: fecal sample | host: Bos grunniens | place: China: Xizang | collected 2019 | reverse complement strand
TAGCCAAACCCTTCGCGGTGGTCTTGAGCTACATAGATAAAACTTTCCAGGCTATTGGTGCGCACGGGGTCGGTAAACTCGAGGTCACACCAAGCCCAGCGCAAGTTGCTGGCCCAAGTAAACTCACCAGCGGGCTCTACGCCTTCAATCTCGGTAATGAGCTGTCCGCCCACACGTTCGGGTTGGTAGATATCGAGGTAGTTACAGGTGCTCTTGTCTGTATATATCGACAGCTTGCCGTATGCTCCCGTCGCGTAATTATATTTTTCGAAACTCCACTGCTCGTCGCCACCATTAGCGAAGATCTCAGTGCTCATATCGCTGATCCGATAGGATTGGGCCGATAAAGTGGCCGTCAGCGCCATACTCAAAAGTAAAGATACATGTCTCATAGTCCTTGATTTTTATCGTGATACATTTTTTTTATATTATCTCTTACACCTGGTATTCCGTACAAGTCACGGCAAAATATACTAACTGAAACATCTCTCTCCAAATAACAAGCATATAAATAGTGCATAGTATAAAAAATAGCCGCAAGTTGCTCCTTTTCACGGGCTTTGGATATCAGGATTCAGTCTCGGAGTGTAGAAGTAAACCGTACTACAAAGATACAAAAAAAATGGTTCCGGTGCAACATTTTCGGGATGTTTTGTTTTTGCTGAGCAAGGAGGAGGAAGACACGGTCACCTTTTTCAGGAAAAGACACACAGTGAATAGAACGCAGTATTCAGGTATTCAGTATTCAGTTAAAATGAATTGATACTAAAAGGGGAAGAATAGATGTTATAATATATATATTATAAAAATTTTCTCTACATATTTTCGCACTCAATAAAACTTTCTGAATACTGAATACCGAATACTTAGATACCTCGCGTTGCGCACGCGAATTATGCGCGTATCCCCCGGCTCAGCGAGTTACGCTGGCGCGGTGATGTGCTCGGCGTGCATAGATTGCGAAAAATTTTATTGCGCTGCAAATGAGTGCTTTATCGCAAAGATATTTGCAGTACTTTGCAGTAAGTCGAAAAGCGTAAATCTGATTTCGTAACTTTGCAATGAAAACGATGGAAACATCGTTCTCAAGGCGAGTGTAGAAGTTAACCAAGAACAAAAATATTTTTTCAGTCAACCGAGGTGGCCAACTCAGTGAAAAAAGAGAATTGAAACCGTAACAAATTGAAGAAAGCCCGCGCCCGGCGATGCGCAGCTGAGCTAAAATGGGAGCGGGGAATTCGAACAAAAAACAAGGGGGTATGTCCGTTAGAATCAAAAAAAGATGTACATTTGCACGTATAATTTATATGCCCTACTGTGATGCCGTGGTACGTCGATGTCATATTGCCTCTTCCGTTGGCCGATAGCTATACCTATCGGTTGTCCGAGGTGTGTGCCGAGGCGGTGCAGGTGGGTAGCCGCGTGGTGGTGCAGTTTGGTCCCAAACGGTTTTATACGGCAGTAGTGGTGCGCAAGCATAGCCAGTGTCCGCAAGGCGACTATGAGGTGAAGGAGGTGGTCGAGGTACTCGACTATACCCCTATCGTGCAGCCTATGCAGCTGAACCTGTGGCGTTGGATTGCCGATTACTACATGTGCTCCATCGGTGATGTGTATAAGGCTGCGTTGCCATCGGGACTGAAAATTGAGAGCGAGACGGTGGTGGAACTCAATGAGACCTTCGTAGCCAACACTCCGTTGCGCGACAAGGAGCAGAAATTGTTCGATGCTTTGCTGCTCAATCCCAAGCAGCGTGTGCAGCAGTTGGCCAAGAGCTGTGGACTGAAGAGTTGCATGCAGGTGGTGAAAGCGCTGCTCGACAAAGGGGCGATTTTTGTGGACGAGGCTCTTAGGCAATCGTATAAGCCTAAAAGTGAGGTGCACGTGAGGCTTTGCGAAGCCTACCGCTCTGAGGAGGCGCTGAACACTGCGCTGGCTTCGCTCAAGCGGGCTGCCAAGCAGCAGCAGTTGCTTGTGCGACTAATTGAGTTGGCTGGGTGCGAGGAGCCGGATTATATAAACAGGCGGGAGTTGCCACGCAGTGTGTTGCTCAAGGAGTGTGGTATGAGTGCGGCTGTTCTCAATGGGCTTGTCGCCAAGGGTATCGTTGAAAACTATGTGGTGGAAACGGCCCGTCTGGTGCCGTCATCGGGCGAGCAGATGCCCACGGCATGCCTGTCTCCCTTGAGTGTGCATCAGGGGCGGGCTTTCGATGAGATAGGGACGGTGTGGCAGACGCGGGATGTGTGTCTGCTCCATGGTGTGACCTCGAGTGGCAAGACCGAGGTATATATACACCTCATCAACGAGCAGTTGAAGCAGGGTAAGCAGGTGTTGTATCTTGTACCTGAGATTGCACTTACGCAGCAGATAACCGACCGCCTGCGCCGGGTGTTTGGTGAGCGGTTGGGTGTTTACCACTCCAAGTTCTCCGATGCCGAGCGTGTGGAGATATGGAAGAAGCAGTTGTCGGACACGCCCTACGATGTGATACTCGGTGTACGCTCATCGGTATTCCTTCCCTTCCATCGGTTGGGATTGGTGATTGTGGATGAGGAGCACGAGACGACCTATAAGCAGCAGGAGCCTGCACCCCGATACCATGCACGCAGTGTGGCGGTGATGCTGGCTGCTTATCACAAGGGGAAGGTGCTGCTCGGTACGGCTACTCCCTCTATAGAGAGCTACTACAATGCCCAGTGCGGAAAGTATGGCTTGGTGCAGATGAACGAGCGTTACGGAAAGGTGCAGCTGCCTCATATCGAGGTGGTTGATCTCAAGGAGGAGTATCGCAAGAAGCGTATGTATGGTCCCTTCTCTACCTATCTGTACGATGCGATGCGCGATGCATTGGGCGAGGGCAAGCAGGTAATCCTGTTCCAGAACCGACGAGGTTACGCTCCGATGCTCGAGTGTGCGGCTTGTGGATGGGTGCCCAAGTGTGATCGCTGCGACGTGAGTCTCACCTATCATCACCGGATGCATCGGCTTGTGTGCCACTATTGCGGCAATGTGTATAACATCCCCTTCAAGTGCCCTTCGTGTGGCGGACAGGCGCTCTCAAAACGAGGTATGGGCACGGAGCGCATCGAAGAGGAGGTGAAGCGTTACTTCCCGCAAGCTCGCGTGGCCCGTATGGACCTTGACACGACACGGTCGAAAACGGCTTACGAACAGATCATATCGGACTTCCAGGCGGGAAAAACGGATGTGCTTATCGGTACGCAGATGGTGTCAAAAGGGCTCGACTTTGCCCATGTGCATGTGGTGGGCATCATGAATGCCGATACGATGCTCAACTTTCCCGACTTCCGTGCCTACGAACGCTCTTATCAGCTGATGGCGCAGGTGGCCGGCCGTGCCGGCCGTCGCGATAGCCGGGGACTGGTGATATTGCAGACACGCAATGTGGATATACCTGTAATACACCAGGTAACGACTAACAATTACGATGGATTATATGCCGACCAGGTGGCCGAGCGTGAACTATTTCGTTACCCGCCCTTCTGCAGACTCATTTACGTTTACCTTCGCGGCCGCGAAGAGCAGGCTGTGGCACATGCCGCCGAAGCCATGGCACAGGGTATGCGCCGCTATTTTGCTCACCGGGTGCTTGGTCCCGAGTCGCCAGCAGTAGCTCGAGTGCACTCGCTGCACATACGTAAACTGATGCTGAAGGCCGAGTCTGCGCTGGGGGTCGCTCAAGTGCGCCGTTATCTCTACGAGGTGCAGCAGGAACTTTCCCGGCAGGGATTGTTACATGGTGTGATGCTTTATTATGATGTGGACCCCTATTGAATCCCTCTATCCCGACGAACCGATTTATGAACAAGACGACCTGTAATACCGCTACATTACCTAATGGACTGCGTATCATACACACTCCTTCGCCCACGGCTGTTGCTTATTGTGGGTATGCCATTGATGTAGGAACACGTGACGAAAATGCCGACGAGGCAGGCTGGGCACACTTTGTGGAGCACATGCTTTTCAAAGGAACTAGGAAACGCCGTGCCTGGCACATACTCAATCGTATGGAGAATGTGGGGGGTGACCTTAACGCCTTCACCAACAAAGAGGAGACAGTCGTTTATTCGGCCTTTTTGAAGAAGGACTTTGTCCGCGCTTTGGAGTTGCTCACCGATATTGTATTCTACAGCACCTTTCCGCCGCACGAAATCGATAAGGAGCGTGGGGTCATTCTAGAGGAGATTGAGAGCTATGAGGATAATCCGGCCGAACTGATCTTTGATGATTTTGAAACCACCCTGTTTGGCTCTCATCCATTGGGTCATAACATCTTGGGTGATCCTCGTCGGCTGGAGGCCTTCGACACCCTTCGTGGACGCGACTTCCTACAACGTTATTACAATCCCGCCAATGCGGTGCTTTTCGTGTATGGTAATATCCCCTTCAGCCGTGTGGTGATGTGGGCCGAGCGCTTGACTTCCGACATACCCGCAGGCATTGCTAACCGTGGACGTGTGAAGCCTGCGGTGTGCCCGCCGCACACAATCGTACTGGAGCGCAACACCCATCAGGCGCATGTGATGATAGGATGCGCTGCTTACCCAGCCACAGACAATCGCCGCACAGGATTGTATCTGCTCAACAACATATTGGGCGGTCCGGGCATGAACAGCCGCCTCAACTTGGCTCTGCGCGAGCAGTCGGGACTGGTGTATAACGTAGAGAGTAATCTGACCAACTATACCGACACGGGCGTGTTTAACATCTATTTCGGTACGGCCACCGAGGAGGTAGACCAATGCATGGAACTGGTGCGCCACGAACTGCAACGATTGTGCGAGCGTCCACTCAGCTCGCTGCAGTTAGCTGCAGCAAAGAAGCAGCTTATCGGGCAGGTGGGTGTTGCCTCTGACAATTTCGAGAACACGGCACTTAATATGGCTAAGACATTCCTGCATTACAACGTGTGGCGTAGCTCAGAAACGTTGTTCCGCCGTATAGAGGGACTTACAGCTCAAGAATTATGGGATATTTCCAACGAGTTGTTTGTCCCGAGCAATCTCACGACCTTGATATATCGGTAACCGTTTGCATACATGCATGCACGCAACAACATAATTTATACATTGTAGGTGTTGCATTTCCGCCTCTTTGTAGTATCTTTGCAACACTATAGCGAAGACAGGCTGCACCTGTTGAAAATAAAACGAGTTTTATTTACTCGTTTGCACTATCTTTGCAATATGAATATGACTTACGATTATGGAAGATAATTTCGATATACGCAAGCAGCAGTTTGGTGGCAAGGATAAAGACTACGAGAATGCCCTGCGCCCACTCCGTTTCGAAGATTTTTCGGGACAGGATAAGGTGGTGGACAACTTACGCATCTTTGTCAAGGCCGCCCGGTTGCGTGCTGAAGCATTGGACCATGTGCTGCTGCACGGACCTCCCGGATTGGGTAAGACCACCCTAAGCAATATCATTGCCAATGAGTTGGGGGTTGGCTTTAAAATTACCTCGGGCCCTGTGCTTGATAAACCGGGCGACTTGGCGGGTCTGTTGACCTCGCTCGAGCCCAACGACGTGCTTTTCATTGATGAGATTCACCGCCTGTCGCCTGTGGTGGAGGAGTATCTCTACTCGGCAATGGAGGACTATCGCATCGATATCATGATTGACAAGGGGCCGTCGGCACGTAGCATACAGATAGACCTAAATCCCTTCACCTTGGTGGGAGCAACGACTCGCAGCGGCATGCTCACAGCTCCGCTCCGCGCCCGCTTCGGTATCAATATGCACCTTGAATACTATGATAACGATGTGCTCACTTGTATCATTGCCCGCTCGGCCGAGATTCTCGGTGTGCCGTGCGATTATGAGGCAGCCAACGAGATTGCTCGCCGCAGCCGTGGTACGCCACGTATCGCCAATGCCCTATTGCGCCGTGTGCGTGATTTTGCCCAGGTGAAAGGCTCCGGTGCCATTGATCTTCAGATAGCCCAATATGCCCTTGAGGCACTCAACATCGACCGCTATGGCCTCGACGAAATCGACAATAAGATACTTTGTACGATTATCGATAAGTTTGGAGGAGGCCCTGTAGGTCTTGGCACGATTGCTACGGCCATTGGCGAAGATTCAGGTACGTTGGAAGAGGTGTATGAACCATTTCTTATCAAAGAGGGTTTTCTTAAGCGTACACCCCGAGGACGCGAGGTTACTGAATTGGCCTACAAGCATCTGGGGAAGAGTGTTTACCAGAATATCCGGGGCTTGTTTGACTGAGCGGGTCGTGCGGAGAGCGATGGGTGATTTTTCTATGAAATAGAGCTTCGAAAAACTTACAGTTATGATACAGATACGTTGCCACAACAATGGAGTTGTACGGGAGTTTACCCCAGGACTCACCTTGCAGGAGATATACGATGGGTTGGCCCTTGATATGCCTTATGGTGCAGTGAGTGCCCGTGTTAACAATAAGGTGGAGGGACTTGCTTTTAGGGTTTACAACTCCAAAGATGTGGAGTTTCTTGATATCACCTCAGACTCCGGCATGCGCACTTATGTGCGTACGCTCTTCTTCGTACTTACCAAGGCTGTGAGTGAACTCTACCCCGAGGGCGAAATCATCATCGAGCATCCCGTGTCGAAGGGATACTTCTGCAATCTCCGCATTGGTAGGCCTTTGATACAAGCCGATGTCGATGCCATCAAGCAAAGCATGCAGGATATTATCACTGCTGACCTTCCCATCCGCCGCATCTACGGCCCCACAGAAAATGTGATTGAGGCCTTTCGCGTTGAAGGACGTACGGATGTGACAATGCTGCTTGAGACTACGGGAAAGCTTTATAGCACCTATTATCAGTTGGGCGATAAGATTGACTACTACTACGGAAGTCTGCTCACCTCGACGGGTAAGATACACCTTTTCGAATTGCAGCAATACCATGATGGTCTGCTGCTCCGTGTACCCAGTCGCGAAAACCCCGACATTCTGGAAGAACTCGTGCGTCAAGACAAGATGCTCGGAGTGTTCAGCGAGCATCATCATTGGCAAGAGATATTGGGCGTGAGCACCGTGGGCGACTTCAATACTACCTGTCGGGCGGGTCACGCCACGGATCTCATCAATGTGTCGGAGGCTTTGCAGGAGAAACGCATTGTAGGCATTGCTGACGACATACATCGCCGCGGTGCACGCATTGTGCTCATTGCTGGTCCGTCCTCATCAGGTAAGACCACCTTCAGCAAACGACTCTCGATACAGCTCATGGCCAATGGGTTGCGTCCTGTTGCCCTCTCGCTCGACGACTATTTCGTTGACCGCGAACTCACCCCGCGCGACGAAAAGGGTGAATATGACTTCGAGTCGCTCTATGCCATCGACCTCCCCTACTTCAATGAACAGCTCAATGCCTTGCTGCAGGGCGAAGAGGTGGAGTTGCCGCGCTTTGACTTTACCACCGGAAAGCGTGTGCTCACGGGTAAGCATCTTCGGATAACCGACAACACCGTGCTGATTCTCGAAGGCATACATGCTCTTAATCCTAAGCTGACCGACCATATTGCCGCGGATGCCAAATACAAAGTCTATGTATCGGCTCTCACAAGCATCATGCTTGACGACCACAATTATATCCCCACCACAGACAATCGCCTGCTGCGCCGCATCTTGCGCGACTACAAGTATCGTGGCTATTCGGCCGAAGACACCATCAGCCGCTGGCCCAGTGTGCGCAAGGGAGAGGACAAGTGGATATTCCCCTTCCAGGAACATGCCGATGCCATGTTCAATTCGGCACTGCTTTTCGAACTGGCCATCCTGAAGAGTTATCTCATGCCCATCCTTGAAAAGGTGAAGGAGAATTGTCCGGAATATAGTGAGGCCTATCGTTTACACAAGTTCCTGCAATATTTCGAGTCGGTTCCTGACAATGATTTGCCGCCGACCTCTCTGTTGCGTGAGTTTCTTGGCGGCAGCAGCTTTAAGTATTGAGGCTGCATAATGTGGAAATAAAAAGAAAGATTGTAGATTTATGAATGGTAAGAAACTATTGCACAAGACATTTCATGCGGCGATGTTAATCGCTATAGGGGCATTGATACCTCTATTGATGGGGCATCAGCAGCTGACCGACAAGGAGCTTCCTCAATCGAAGGTGGCAGCACTGGCTGTAGCGCCTGAGGTCCCTACAGAGGTGCAATTTGCTGATGAAACAATCCGCCTTGACCGGGCTGACTTGCGCGAACGCATGGACCGCGAGATTACGGCTTTTACCTACTCACACCAACTGACGCTGTTGATGATTAAGCGTGCCAACAGATATTTCCCCATCGTGGAACCCATACTCAAAGAGTGTGGTGTACCCGATGACTTGAAGTATCTGATGGTCATTGAGAGCAACCTCAGTCCTACGGCACGTAGTGCAGCCGGTGCGGCCGGCATGTGGCAGTTCATACAGGCTACAGGCCGCAAGTACGGACTTGAAGTGAATGTCAATATCGATGAGCGCTACAATATTGAGAAAGCAACCCGGGCTGCTTGTGCCTACCTGAAGGAGTCGTACGACCTGTATGGCGATTGGATGACCGTGGCTGCCAGCTACAATGCCGGACAAAATGGAATTTCGCGCCGACTTGAGCAACAAGGAGCCGACTGCGCTATGGACCTTTGGCTGGTGGAGGAGACCTCACGCTATATGTTCCGCATACTGACCGCCAAGCTCGTGTTAGAGAACCCGAAGGCCTATGGCTTTGTGCTGAAACGCTCGCAACTATACCCATACATTGAACCGAAGGAGATTGTGGTGACTACGAAGCAGATTGATGACCTTGCTGCCTTTGCCCGTAAATATGGCGTTACGCTAGCCCAGCTTAAGGAGGAGAACCCTTGGCTACGTGAGTACACCATGAACAACCAGTCGGGGCGTACCTATCGCATACGCATACCCGATGCCGAGGCCCTGCACTATGATCCACAGAAAACCAAGGCTCACAATCCGGCATGGGTGATTGATTGACAATAAGTACCTATCATCTGAAGACCGAACAAGCTATGAAGATCCTCATTATTGAAGATGATCTCTCCTTCCAGGAGATACTGCGGAAAACGCTTGAGCAGGAGCGATACGTTGTCGAGGTTGCCCCCGACTATCGCACTGGACTCATCAAGCTGTCAGACTATACGTACGATTGCATTCTGCTCGACATCAACCTTCCCGACGGCAATGGTTTGGGCTTGTTGCGCGAACTCAAGGAAATGAAGAAGTCGGGCAGTCTGATTATTATATCGGCCCGCGACACGATTGAGGATAAGATTGAGGGGCTTGATCTTGGTGCCGATGATTACTTGGCCAAACCTTTCCATTTGGCCGAGTTGCTTGCACGCATCAAGAGCGTGATACGCCGCAACAGCCAAGGCGGTGAACAGTTTGTGGGGTATGGCAACGTGAAGGCTAACCCCCAAAGTTTTGATGTGTGGGTCGATGACAAAATGGTGGACCTCTCGCGCAAGGAGTTCGACTTCCTGCTTTACTTCCTGCAGCGCCCTACCCGACTCGTCAGCAAAAGTGCATTGGCCGAGGCTATTTGGGGCGATCATTTTGATGATGTTGACAACTACGATTTCGTATATGCACAGATCAAGAACCTGCGCAAGCGCCTTGCCGCATGGGGAGCCGATATTGAGATTGTTGCAGTATATGGAATGGGATATAAACTGGTACTACGATGAAACTCACGACGCATGCCATACGCAGTCTCGTTGCCCCCATGCTGCTTATCTTTATAGCATGGGCTACGGTGTTCTACTACATCCTTAGCGATGAGCTTATTGATGAGGTGGATGACCAGCTGGAGGTGTATTCAGAGGGTATTATACGTAAGTGGCTTGCTGGTGAAGCCTTGCCCGATAGTACCGATGGCTCTAACAATACCTATTATATGCGCCCTTTGTCGCCCAATGAGACAACCATTGATAAAGGTGTGGAGTATGAATTCAAGAATGTTTATATCACCCAGCGTCGCGAAGAGGAGCCTGCCCGCTTGATGCATACCGTGTTTGAGAGTCGGGATGGCACCCATTGGAAACTGACGGTGATGACCCCCGTGTATGAGCGCAACGAAGTCATCAGCACCATTCTCGTGGCAACACTTGTGCTGCTTGTCATCATGCTGCTCGTGGTGATGGGGGTGTTTGCTTGGGTGTTTGTGCGTCACACACGTCCGCTCTATCGTGTACTTCATCATCTTGACAGTTATACCATTGGCAAACGTCAGGCACTGGATAATGATACCGATGTGACCGAATTCCAGCACCTTAACGAGTCGGTTGTCGCTTGCATTGAGCGCATCGAAGAGGCCTATGAGCGCGAGCGCCGCTTCATTGGCGATGCCTCTCATGAGTTGCAGACTCCCCTGGCCATTTGTCAGAACCGTATCGAGATGCTAATGGAGGATGAGGCGCTCACCGAACTGCAGATGATGGAGCTGAGCAAGGTGCAGCAAACACTGTCAGAGCTTATCCGCTTGAACAAGACGTTGTTGTTCCTTTCCAAGATTGAGAACAATCAGTACATTGAGCGCTCCGATGTAAATGTCAATACGACTCTCCACCATCAGTTGGAGGTACTCTCCGAGGTGTATGCCTCAAAAGCTATTGACGTTCACATCTACGAGAAGGGTCAGTGCACCTTCCTGGCCAATGCCGAGCTGATGACGGCACTCGTGAGCAATCTGCTGCGCAATGCCTACTTGCATAACACCCCCCAGGGCTCTATAGATGTGTATGTTACCGACAAGGCACTGAGCATCGCCAACACAGGCGACGAACCGTCTCTTGATACAAAGCGCCTTTTCGACCGCTTCTATAAGGCAAAGCATGGAAAGAAGCACTCCAATGGATTAGGATTGTCGATAGTCAAGGCTATATGCGAGGCAAGCCACCTTGCCATACATTATAGCTATGAAGGCGACAAGCACATCTTTACCGTGTGTGCAGACAAGAAGGATTAATCATAGAAACAAGAACAATATTATCATTAAAACTCAAGCAACATGAAACCTATTGTAAGCATTATCATGGGCAGCACTAGCGATCTGCCCGTAATGGAAAAGGCTGCTGCATTCCTCAACGACATGCAGGTTCCCTTCGAGATGAATGCCTTGTCGGCTCATCGCACTCCCGAGGCCGTGGAGGCTTTTGCTAAGGGTGCCGCCGAGCGTGGTATCCGCGTAATCATTGCTGCCGCAGGTATGGCGGCTCATTTGCCCGGTGTCATTGCAGCCAGCACCACAGTACCCGTTATCGGTGTGCCCATCAAGAGCACGCTCGAGGGTATGGACGCACTCTTGGCCATCGTGCAGATGCCTCCTGGTATCCCTGTAGCCACTGTTGGTATCAATGCTGCGCAGAATGCCGGTATCCTTGCCGTGCAGATGCTCGCCCTTTCTGATGCCGAACTTGCTACTCGCTTTGCTACCTTCAAGGAGAGCCTCAAGCGTAAGATTGAGAAGGCCAACGAGGAGCTCAAGACCGTAAGCTACGAGTTTAAGTGCAACTAAACTCTACAACCACAAGATGAGGCGGAGAGGCAATTGTCTTTCCGCCCCACCTTATATATATATCGCTTCATCGGTCTCACCATGCATTTGGCCGACCCTTTATAGGTTATGTCTTAAGGGGTTAGCTTATTCGGTCTCGCGTTAAAAAAATGCTTAAATTTGAAAAATTACAATAAAAGCACTAAATTTGCAGCCGATTATAAAAACAATGACATCCCTACGATGAAAAAAGGTATTATCGCTTTATTAGCATTGGGAATGATGTGCGCTTGCACTTCCCAGAGAAAAGAGAGTCAAGAAATTACGGTGACAGTAAATGACGCCGAGGGTCGCAAGATTATGATTTCCCCCATGGGCGTAGAGGCAAACTCTGCTGTAATGGAGGTGGAGGGCACATGTTATAGTGCCTCGATGGAGACTAGCCCCTTGGGATTCTATCACTTGGTGTCAATCAAGGACAATGCCCAGATCATTCTTCCTTACTATGTTCCCGTAAATAAGGATAAGAGCGAATCTCAAATCACCTTTGGTGAGCGTGCAAGTGTATCTCTTGATGGCAGTCAGGATAATGAGGCATTGGCAGCCTATCTCAATGCGTATGCTCAGACAAGCCGTGCAATATGGGCACCCAATGCAAATCTCACCACTCCCGATTTGCTGAAGAGCTATATCACCAAGGCCGATTCGATACTCAAGGTGTATCGCTGCTCTGAGCCCGTGAAGGAGTATCTGCGTATATGGGGTTATGTGAGTGCCTACGAGGACTATGCTTCGGTGCAGCGCATATTGAAGCTCAAGTCTGAGGATATGCCCTACAGCCGTGCCGACCTGATAGCTCAGTCGCATTCAGTCTTTAATTCGCCCATTGCAGCTCTCTTCCCCAGTACACTGAATATCGTATACGCTGGCATCCCCAATAAGAATGACCTTAATGGCGCGTTCGACTATGTAGCACAGCACTACACCGATACTACGCTCATCAAGAAGGTCAACGACTACATTGCTGATCGATATGTGAGCCGCTACGATTATAGCAATGAATTTGACAAGGGTCTTGAAAGTCTGCAGGCAGCAACCGAGCGCTATAACCTCGATGCGCGTCATGCCTCAAACTTCGCCCAGCGTCGTGCTACTGTTCCGGGACAACTCTTCCCCGAGGGCATCGTGCTTCAGGATCGCGATGGCAACGTAGTCGACTTTAGCGCTTTCCGCGGTAAATATGTATATATAGATATGTGGGCAAGCTGGTGTGTACCCTGCTTGCGCGAGGTGCCTGAGCTGCAGAAGTTGGAGAAGACTCTGAAGAACAAGAAGGTTGAATTCGTATCCATCTCTATCGATTCGAACCAAGATGCATGGAAGAAGAAGATGGACGAGAAGGACATGCACGGTAATCAGCTTTGGAACCCTGGTGGTACTTTAGGAACAGCACTCAATGTGAAGGGTATTCCCTTCTTTGCAATCTATGACCCCGAAGGCAAGCTCTATATGTATGGAGCTCCGCGTCCCAGCCAAGGCAAGGGGTTGGTTGAACTCCTCGAGGGATTAAAATAATGAAGGGTGTTCTCTCAGTAATTCCTAGCAATATAGAGCCTGTTCTTCAGTTGAGGGATAGGCTCTTTTGTTTTCTCTCGGATAAGTGTAGCAATAACATGTTGAAACTATGTTTTACAACATATTTTCATGTAAATCTATTGTACTTCATGAATTTTGTTTTACATTTGCCACCTCAATTAAACAATAGGTATACATTTATAACAAACAAATTACTAATATTTAAAATTTTTAAGGTATGAAGAAGATTTACTTTTCTACTTTATTTGCTGCCTTGATGCTGTTCGTGGCAATGCCTGCTACAGCACAAGTTAACGCAATGTCCGACTTGTTCGGAAAGTGGCAGTTTACAGCAACTGTAACAACAACTGAAGCTGGTGCTGCTCATGCAGAGAAATTCAAGAGCGAGTGTGAAGTGACTATCGGGAAAGCTGAGTCAGAGTACTTCATGGCTGATATTGCCAATTTTGCTGGTGCTGATTACGCTATGTCTGTGTCAGGTTTTAACGCATCAACCTACACGATCGAGATTAATGGTCCCAACAGTGCCAACTATGGTATTTGGGAAGGCTACATCGCTGTAGCCAATGCAGCAGGTGAATGGCCCTTCTCACTTTGGGATGTAGAGGGTTCTGTTCAATATGGCATGAACATGACTGTTGACCCCGAGACAAAAGAGATCACAATTCCTGACTTCACCATCGTATCACTCGATTGGCAGACATACACTCCGACTGTTCTTGCTACCGTGACCAATGCAAAGATGACTGTTATTGAGTTGGATGTGAAGGATACTTCTAACTACCCCGATTTGACAGGTCTGTGGACATGGGAAGGCGGCTTGAGAACCGATACCGTATCTTTGCAGGGTTTCACCGTAGAGTTTGAGATGGTCGATAATCAGAAAGACAATTGGAAGGCTACATTCACATTCGGCGACTATGAGCCTTTCACTTTGGACGCTACTTTCGATGGTGAGTTGGTAACAATTCCTCACGACACCACCTATCTTGATAAGGAAGAAGGTATCCGTTTCGGTACAAGAAGCAGCGCTACAGAGGGTAAGAGCGAGTTTATGTTCTCATACAACTCAAAGACCTCTATGAGCCTTTACAACTACATCTATGTTCGTAAGGATGTTTACTCTGGCGACACCTTGAAGGGTGGTAAAGTATATCAGGTTTTCGACGGCTATATCACTCGTAAGAACCCCGATGCATACGATTGGTCAGGAACTTATAAGGTGTCTGTTGCTGAGTTTGAAGACTTGGTAGAAGCTGATACTGTTTCGTTCCCCGCAGAGTTTGACATGGTTGTTGAGAAGAAACCCGGAAATCTTTATGAAGTGACAGAGTTCCTCGGTTACAAGGATTTGTATTTCTCTTTCACTCCTGCTGATGATGATAAGTCTGCTGAAATCGAGCTCGGAGGCTATTCTGGCGCAATACTTCAATCTTTTGGTCAAATCGGCGAAGGTGACAACGTAGATTACGCCTACCACGTAGTTACCGATGCTAATGCAGAGCCTACAACTTTGACTCTCACAATGAACGAAGATGGTACTTTCTCTTTTGCAGACTTCTCTGTATCGTATAAGCTTTACTATGCAGGTACATATGAGCCCATCGCTGCGTTCTATGGCGCAAAGGCGACCAAGGAGGTATTTGACTGGGCTGGCGAGTACACATTGACTGCAACCGTAGAGACTGAAGCTGGCGTTGATGCTGAGGCATATCCCGCTACATTCGACGTAGTTGTTAAATTGTACGAGGATGGCAAGTATCGCATTGAAAAGTTTATGAATGTAGACGTATACACACTCAATCAGGGAAATCAGTCTGTAGATATCGCAGCTGATGGCAAGAGTGCTACGCTCGCTTTGGACGCTGCATGGGGTATGTATATCATTGGCGGTGGTTATCCCGACTACATCATTATGTGCGACAAGGAGGGTAAGTCTACCTCAGTATCTGTAACACTTGGTGCAGGTGACGTTCTCACTATGGATGACTTTACAGTATATTCATTCAACTGGGATACCTATACAGACAGCAAGCTCGCTACATATTCAAATGTAACTCTTACCAAGAAAGCAGGTGGTGCAGGCATTGAAAACATGGTAACAGTAAACAAGACCATGGTTGAGGGTATCTTCGACCTCTTGGGCCGTAAGATCGATGTTATCAAAACTTCTGGTATCTATATTGTAAACGGAAAGAAAGTTGTGATTAAGTAAGAGCCTGTAGGGCTACAAATAACATCTAATAGTGTTAAAGTGCTTCCCATGTTTTGTGGGGAGCACTTTTTTTCGTAATTTTGCCAAAATTTGTATTGTGGAATATTGTGTAACATAAGAATTTACCAAAATAAATGAACAAGATCAATCCTACAACAACTTTTGTCAGCAAGATATGCTGTACGATACTGATGTTGCTGAGTGCGTTTCCGGTGCTTGCCAGTGAGTCTGGAGATGCCAACAAAGAGGTGTCGGGCGTAGTAGTCGACAAGAAAACGAAAGATCCCCTAATAGGTGTAAATGTCGCTATCTGGAAAGACGGAACTATTGAGACGGGTGTTACCACCGATTTTGATGGAGCCTTTCACATTACGACCTCCTTGAGCGAGTTTGAAGTACAAATTTCTTACATGGGGTATAAGGATTTAAAGTTTAGCTCTAAATCCCAAGACCTCAGCGCAATGCTTGTTGAGTTGGAGGAGGACGCCAATACCTTGGGCGATGTTGTTGTAACTGGTTTTGTCACTAAAAACAAGGAAACATTTACAGGTTCTGTAACCGAGATGTCGGGATTAGAACTCCGACAGGTGTCGGGCACCAATCTTATTGGTGCCATCTCGGCGCTGACACCGGGTATGTCTATGGTACAAAATACTGCCGAAGGTTCGAACCCCAACCACACTCCCGAGTTGGTGTTGCGTGGTATGAGTTCGTTCTCTAACAGTGGCCAGCAGGTCAACCAACCCACTATCATCCTGGATGGAACCGAGATTTCTATGCAGGACCTCTATGACCTCGATATCAATGAAGTGGAGAAAATCACTGTATTGAAGGACGCTTCGGCGACAGCTCTCTATGGATCGAAAGCCGCCAATGGTGTTATTGTCATTACCCGAAAGCCCATCCATGAGAGCACCGTACGCGTTCAGTATAATTTCACGGGTAATCTGCAATTCCCCGTATTGAGCGACTACAATGTGCTCAATGCGAGCGAAAAGCTCGAATATGAGCGTTTGGCAGGTCTGTACGATGCTAAGGGAGCCATAAGCGCTGAAACTGGCCTTCCGCTACAGTATGAGTACGACGAGATATACAACCAACGCTATAAACTTATCAAAGCTGGTCTAAATAGCGATTGGTTGTCGCAACCAGCCCGTACGGCCTTCTCAAACGAGCACTCTCTTCGCGTGTATGGTGGTGCCCAGAACCTACGCTACGAACTGACTGGCCGCTTCGGCGACACCCGCGGTGTGATGAAGGATGACTATCGTAAGCGTTACAACTTAGGCTTCAAGCTTGACTATCATGTGGGAACACTTGTCCTGTCAAACCGCACTACTTACCAAGAGGTAAGTACTAAGGACACTCCTTACGGATCGTTCTCGGAGTATGTCAGCATGAACCCCTACGACAGAATCTACAACGAGGATGGAACCCTCAATACCAACCTGACATGGGATCTCGATAATCCACTTTACGAAGCCACATTGGGAAGCTTCTCGAAGAGTGCAACCCGCACATTGAGCAACAGCACTGACTTGCGTTGGGATATCAGCAAGATGTTCCTCGTGACGGGACACTTCAATGTGTCGAGCGACATGGGATCAAGCGATCTCTTCACATCGCCCAAGTCGCTGGCCTACAAGCATGAGACAGATCTCTCCAAGAAGGGACAATACACCAAAGGCATGTCGCAAGGCATCAGCTACAATGGAAACTTGGTGGGAACCTTCAACAAGTTCTTCGACGATGAGTCACTCGTGAGCCTCTCTACGGGTTGGGAGATAAATTATGCCAATAGCAATAGTGAAACCATACAAGCTATCGGTTTCTTCAACGACCACTTGTCATATATCGGAAACGCGGTAAGCTACCCTGCCAGCGACAAGCCCTATGGTAGCCAATATGAAACTGCTGATGTGGGTGCTTTCGTTACAGGTAATGCTTCATGGCGCAATCGATACTTTGTCGATGGCACATGGCGTACGACGGGTTCGTCGCAGTTTGGCGAGAACAACCGTTTCGGACACTTTTGGTCGGGCGGTTTGGGATGGAACATCCTCAATGAACCTTTCATGAAGGAGGCAAAGCAGCATTTCGATATCTTTAAGCTGCGCGGTAGCACCGGTTACACGGGTAAGGTAAGCTTCAGCCCCTTCCAGGCCATGACCATGTATCAGTATAATAACAGTTATGAGTATAAGAATGGTATTGGTGCCATTCCTGTTACAATCGGTAATATAGACCTTACTTGGGAGCGCACCATGAACTACAACGTCGGATTTGACTTGAGTATGTTCGACCGCCGACTCAACTTCACTCTTGATGCCTACATTCGCAACACCACCGACCTCTTGCTCGACAAGGCGTATGCCCCCTCAACAGGTGTAACGACCGCCAAGGCCAACTTGGGTGAATTGCAGAACAGAGGTATTGAGTTCCAGCTCGACGGCTATGTCATCCGCAACAATGATTTCTATTGGCGCTTGGCTACAATGGGCTACGCGAACCGCAATAAAATCACCAAGATTGACAAGGCGTTGGAGGAGATAAACAAGGAAAACCAAGCCAACGCCTCGTTGAGTCTGACTCCGCTACCCCAATATGCTGAGGGTGAGAGTGTGACTGCCCTCAAGCTGGTGCGTTCGGCAGGTATTGACCCTGCTACAGGTAAGGAGGTATATATCAAACGTGATGGAACACTCACCTTCGAGTATGACCCTGCAGATCGAGTGCTCATTGGCGACACCGAACCCGCATTCAATGGTACGTTCAGCACGAATGTGTTCTGGAAAGGATTCAGCGTTTATGCCTTGTTCAGCTACCGTATGGGAGCATGGGTGTATAACACTACCCGTGTGAGCAAGGTCGAAGGTTCTGACCCGCAGTACAATGCCGACAAGCGCGTGTTCGACGATCGTTGGAAGCAGCCTGGCGATGTAGCATTTTATAAGAACATTGCTGATAGTAGCCGTCCCGAGCAGACTACCCGCTTTGCCGAGCAGGAGTATACTTTGACTCTCGGTTCGCTCAACCTCAGCTACGAGTTCGGCGAGGATGTGTGCAAGTCAATGCATGTGCGAAACATGCGCACAGGTATCAACTTTACCGACATCTTGAGATTGTCGACCGTAAAGATAGAGCGCGGTACCAGTTATCTCTATAGCCAAGGCTTTGAACTTTTCTTGAATGTGACACTATAAGAATAAAGAACTATGAAGAAAGTACTATATATAACACACTTGGTAGTTGCATTGTTGGCAACGGCATCGTGCGAAGATTTTTTGAACATCACCCCCGAGGGGCAGGCCAAACGTGATGAACTGCTTCTGACAACCGAGGGACTTGAGGAGGCGATGTATGGTGTGTATGCTCAGTTGCGCTCAACAACCCTATATGGTCAAGAGTTGTATTTCCATACGCTCGAGATTATGGCGCACAACATGTATTGTGACGGACACACCACATTGACGGCTCTGGGCAACTTCGAATATGACAACACGAACGTGAAGTCGGTCTTCGAAAGCATCTGGACCGCGATGTACAAGAACATATCCAATGTAAATAGCGTGCTCAGTTCGCCGCTCATCGTTGATGCCGAGGAGTTCCCTTACACGATCTATAAAGGCGAAGCCCTGGGCTTGCGTGCCTTCATGCACTTCGATCTGGTGCGCCTCTTCGCCGAGCAATACACCCAGAATCCCAGCGCAGCAGGTCTGCCCTATGCTACCGAGTTCGCTTTGAAAACACCTGATTTTGAAACCCTTCAGGATAACTACAAGCATATCCTTGCCGACCTCCATGAGGCCGAACGATTGCTCGACAACGAAGAGGAACATGAGGGTGAGGGTAGCTTCATGCTCGACCGACAGATACACTTCAATAAATATGCCGTAAAGGCAACACTGGCCAGAGTGTACCTGACGATGGGCGACAAGGCAAATGCCGCTAAATATGCAAAAGAGGTTATCGATGCCGAGAAATACTACCTGAAGGAGATGACCGAGGTGCGCAACGACCTTGCTGGCGTACTTTCAAAGAAGGAGTGTATTTTCGGTGTATACTATGCCGGATTCTTCACCCAGGTATACGAAAAGCTGCATAAGACCACCACACGCTACTCGCTCAGTTTGCGCAACGATTTTATGGACATCTATAACAAGGATCACATTGGCAACGATTACCGACTGAGTTCCTACTTCACCACCAATCAGGATCAGGTGTATCGTTTGAGCAAGCTGACAGATATTTATGAGTTGGACAACAATGTCGCTTCACGCCCCGAAGACCTTATTCTTGGCATCAATATGATACGTATCCCAGAGATGTACTACATCATGGCCGAGGTGCTGTTGGAGGACGATGCCGTTGCTGCTCTGGAATACTATAATGAGGTTCGCACCCATCGTGGACTCGAGCCACTCGACACGAGAGTGTTGGATGAAATGACAGGCGAACTTGTTGACCGCCCTCTCACGTTGCAGCACATCAACGAGGAACGATACAAAGAGTATTTCGGCGAGGGCCAACTCTTCTTCAACATGAAACGCTTGCACGAGAACATCAAGTCGTATGACAATGTCACCACGTATGAGGCCGGCAAGAAGATCTATGTAGTGCCCATCCCCGACATCGAGATAGAAAATCGTTATTGATACAACCCCTCAAATGGCTCATTTATGAACAATCCAGGTAAAACCATCATACTATCGCTCATGAGTGTCTTGTGTTTCGCCTCATGCAGTGAAACAGAGTATCTCAAGTTCGACGCGTCGCACAATGGAGTGTATTTCACACAAGAAAAGCTGAAATATTCGTTCAGCGTAACTGCCGATTCTATCCGCTCATACCTCTTCAAGATGCCCATACAGATATTGGGCCGGACCAGTAGCATGGAGCGCGAAGTGGCCTATAGCGTAAACCCTGACTCAACAGATGCAGTTGAGGGAGTGCATTACATTCTGGGTAAGGCCATCATTGCTCCCGACTCCATCACGGGCTACATTCCGGTGACCATCCTGCGCGACAATCTTGAGGGCAGCTATGCCGAAGGCTACAAGACCTATCGCCTGTATATTGAGTTGGAAGAAAACGGCAACTTCATCCCCACGCTCGACACATTGAGTCAGGCTCGTTTGTTGCAGTTCGATAACGCCATCGACATCCCCGAGTGGGTCGACTACAAGGGCGATAAGATATGGCGTCCCGGTAATCCGCACCCAGAACTTGGCGATTGGCACCCCTACACCTTCATCAAGCTAGTCGAGCAGTTCCATACGATACAGTATGTGGAGAATATGTACGAAACCTACCAGAAGATGGTAGCATACTATGGCGGTGAGAATCTGGAGCGCGTTCCCTACGCCTCATTCACCCCCTATACCCATATCATGCGTAAGTATGTGCTTGCGCCCTTGTACGAGTATTTCAGCGATGAGGCCAACAAGGAGGAAATCTTAAAGATGTATCCCGATTACCCCTTCAATTTCCCCAATCCCTATGCTGAATAATTAATCTGCTAATACGTTGCACATTATGAAAACATATAAATATCTTCTCTTTGCATTAGCAACACTCACTTTTGCATCTTGTTTTCAGGACGAGAGTACCGATGCTACCAACCCTATTGCCGAGATCACAATCGACGAGAGCAATCTGTTGAAGGTGTATAACATCAGTAAGAACGACTCGCTGATAATAACTCCCGTAGTGCATCAGGCCAACAAGGAATTACCACTCTCGTATGCTTGGGAGATCGATCAGGAAATCGTGTCTGTGGAAAAGGTGTTCCGCTACAAGGGAGATGTGCTTGGCACATTCAATGGCCGACTCATCGTCTCCAATGAGGATGGCAAGGCCTTCTACACCTTTACCCTCAATGTGAACTCACCCTACGAGTACGGTATCATGGTACTCAGCAAGGATGCCGACAGCCGTCCCCATATCGCCTTCATGCAAGAACCGCTCGAAGAGGGTGGGGTGAAGAACTTCTACGATGAGAACTGCTTGGAGAAGAACAACGAAGACCAATTTTTTGCATCAACCCCGACGGACATCATTCAAACCACAGGCACATTGATTCTCGCCTGTCAGGGCAGCGACGACGATCCCGACGACGTAGCCTCCATATACCTTCTGAATGAGAAAACCTTTGTGCTGGAGAACTTCATAGAGTCCAAGGAGTATAAGGATTTCAAGCCTACCAAACTGCTAACCCCTCAAGGCAGTTACGATGGCAGTGCCTATCCAGTAATCTCGGCCGATGGCAAGATGTACTCCCTGCCCACCTATAACGCCGTGTTGCAGCCCTCTCATACGCTCACATCCACCTATGCCCAGGCTGGTTTTGCCATAGGCGGTGCCACCTACAACGACATTGTCGTATGGGACAACGAGGTGAACGCCCTTGTCTGCGTCTACAATGGCTACGGCCCCTACTATTGCGGAGAGAAGTACTTGCTCCAGCGCGACTCGTTGCTGGCTGATGAGTATTATAAGAAAAACTTCAGCAAGTTGAGCGGATTGTGCACATTGACTCCCATTCACCGCACCTCAGAACAGGAGAAATACTCACGACTCCAATTCATCGCAATCGTTAAAGGCGCCTTGGCCACGCAGAAGGTGATTATGGGCTCCTTCTTCTGGGAAGCTGTGACAGGAAGCTATGGAAAGTACAATGTCCTTGACAACGGCGGCTTCACAAAGGCAGCAGCCAAGAGCTACTCTGTCATCAACGAGAATACTCCGTGTGTAGCCAATGCCACCTACGAAACCATGCTGTTTGCCGATGGCAATGTGGTGAAGAAATGGTACTACTTCAACAGCGATTATCTTGACAAGGCCGTCGATTTGCTTCAGGTAGGCAGCGAAGATGCTATCATCACCTCTTTTGATATCAGCGCCGACCATATGAGGACCTATGTATCCTTCTATGAGCCTAATCAAGAGGGCAAGAATGGCAGCGTATGGGTTTTTGATACCAACTCAGGCGAAGTGCTCGAGCAGTACAACAACGTATGCTACCAACCGGTGAAGGTGATGTATAAGAGGAAGTAGTTATGCATAAGAAGAGATAGTATCTGAGGGTGTGTCAGTCGTTTTGGCATACCCTCAGATGCTTTTCAGAGCGATTCTTCAGAGGCCGTTTCCACCGCCTTCGCCTCGTGTGCCGCCACCATCTGCTGGTACAGCTCCGTTTTCCTGCGGATATGCCGCATGGCCTCCTTGGCTGCCAGTTGCTGGCTCTCCTTCTTCGAATAGCCGAATCCGGCACCGCACTCGATGCCTTCGATGCACACGCGCGTGCGGAAAGTGGGACTGTTGGTCCCTACGATGTTCTCGTCGGTGACTTCAAACACTACGCTGTATTGTGTCTTCTGGCTCCACTCTATGAGCTTGCTCTTAAAGTTGTCCTCCTCCTTGGCCACTTTCTCCAGTTCGATATGTCTGCCCACGATGCGCTCACTGAAGAATCGGTAGCAGTGTGCGTAGCCGCGGTCGAGGTAGATGGCCCCTATAAGGGCCTCGAAGGCGTTACCCGGGATGAAGCTGTTGTGTGTGTGGTTGATATGGGTCGATTGTATGAGTTCCACCAGTCCCATCTCCTTCGCTATGCGGTTCAGACTGCTGCGCTGCACAATCTTGCTACGCACCGAGGTCAGGAAGCCCTCCCTTTTCCCGCTGAAATGGTGGTATAGGATGTCGCTCACTACGCTCTCGATGACAGCATCGCCCAGATACTCCAGCCGCTCGTTATCCTTCTTGTTCTCGTGTGGCCTGTGGTGGTTGAGCGAGCGGTGCATCAGCGCTTCGCGATAGATGGCGATGTCGTGCGGATAAAAGCCGAGCATACGGTGCAGTTTGCGGGCCAGGGGCTTGTCGCTGCATCGCAAATAGTGGAGGTAATC
>JAEIGA010003876.1_pt1 | contig 23240 bp, 22 predicted proteins | sample 9270691 | NCBI WGS metagenome assembly JAEIGA01 (sample SAMN17057246, study PRJNA624740) | gut metagenome | biome: biome; isolation source: fecal sample | host: Bos grunniens | place: China: Xizang | collected 2019 | reverse complement strand
TTCTCACGATTACTCAATTTGCTGTTGTTGTAACCATGATCAATCCATGATGGAGATGCAAAATTCTTTTTCATGAACGACAATGCTTCAGAGAGGTTTTCTTGCGTTGTGGTGTATTGTTCAGGTGTATGCAGACAAATATCAAAACCTTTGTCTCTCAATTGTTTAAGAAAGTCAAAGAACAAATAATCTGTCATTATCGTGGAATGAAGTCCAGGAAAATCACTATTTTTCTCATGATTTGTCACCGAATCGGGATTGTTGTAGAAGACACTTTTGGTGACAGGAATATTGTAATATGCGAAACCGCCTATTGCATCTTCAATATTTTCAATTTCTTCGCTGCCGAAATATGTCGCACGATGAGTTTTTATATCCGTCCAGTCAGCATGTTCTGTCCAGATAAATGCCGATTCATATCCGTTCATTATCGGCATGATACGTGGAAGAATAGTCTTATCTGTTAATGAAACTGCGAAGGATGAATTAAGATATGCCCCTTTTTTCATGGCTGTCGATGAATTGTCGATATAATAATTTGAAGTATCAAGCAATTCATATCTAATCAAAAGATGGTCGTAATGATAATCAGAATTGACGTATGCGATAGAGTTCTTAGCATCAAGCTGAATTGATGAAACATTTTCAGGACGATATAGATTCAACTGTTTTTCTTCAAGATTAAGCGAAAAACCTTCTTTATCCAAATAATATACATCTTGACAATCAATAGTATCGACAAAAGGATTTCTTCTATAAACCGTAAAATCATCATTCATAAAAGGAAATACCAATGATGATTTAAGAACTTTAACATCTTTCTGATATGCAGATTGCAAATAAAAATTAACATTAGGATTATTATCTTCAAAAGATATTGTCAGTTCTGTTTCTACGATTTTATTCTCATTTTTAAACTTAAATATATCTTTATTTTCATTAACATTTGTTAATAAATCCCAATCAGCAAATTGAATATCAACGGTATCTTCATCAACAATCAACGAATAAAACATTGATAAAGGTTTCGTCACATTATTCAGATTATCATCAGCAATAACAATATTCTTTGCTTTTTCTGAATAAAAGATATTTATGGAATTTGTCTCGCTTATATTCTTCAAATCTTTTGGCAACTTATATTCCTTTATTTCGTCAACAAAAGCAGGAAGATTATAATATTCGAAAGAAAAGCTGAAATCGTCGACATAGAAATGTTCGCACTCATCATTCAAGATATAGCAATTGAGTTTTGAGCCTTTGAGAATATCATTAGGGACATTAAATTCAAAATCAGATCTATACCATTGATTCTCTTTAATAAATCCATCAGAAAGAGGGAACGACTTCCATAAAACGTTTTTATTTCCATTTTGTACGGAGAGAACCAGTTTAGCATTCAGTTTTGCCTCCGACTTAACCATCATGTCAAAGTAGAAGATGGCGTTTCTATTTCCGATGCTGTCATCCATCTGCATATCAAAGCCAAAGGCATACATTAAATCGGAAGGACATTCGCAGATATTGTTTCCAGAAAAAGCCGATGAATCTTTTTTTATATATTGTTTTTTCCAGATTGAATTCGTGTTTTCTTTTTCAAAATCGTTAAAGAAAGTATGAATATTTTGTGAATATTTATTTTCATTTTTATTATGAGAACAGGAAGAAACAGACGCTATTATGATGAAAAAGAGTGATAAAATTAATATTTTCTTTATAAAATCAATCATAATATTTTAAATCCATTTCCTTGTTTACAATCTGTAAAACATTGGCAATCATTGCTTCAAACGTATAATCATCACCATATACCTTTATTGGAGCAATATTTGCAATTCGTTTGGAAATATACTTAAAAAAACGATTGAGAGAGAAGATTTTTCCCGACAAAATTATAGCATCGATTTCGCCTTCCAAAGTTGCATAATGTGAACATATCTCTTTGCTTATCTGATAAGCCATCGCCTCCATTATATGTTTTGTCTTTATGTCATTATTCTTAAAACGTTCAGCAATTTCATCCAAAGAAGTTGTTCCCAGATAAGAGGCGAATGTTCCTTTAGTGTTAATAAGTTTTAACATCTCATCTTTAGGATAACATTTTATAAAAAGCATATCGACAATATTAGAATTCGGCAATGTTCCTATTTCGCGCAATCCCATTGGGCCGTATCCCGCAAAAGCCTGATTCACATCTATTATTTCCCCTTTCTTATGAGCTGCCACCGATACGTTTCTCTCGCTTACATGACAGAATATGATATTAAGGTCTTCATAATTTTTATTAACAGACTCCGCATATTTTCTTGAGAGATATTTATGATGCAATGCATGAAACAAAGATTTCCTTTTCAAAGAGACATGAGGAGAGAATGATGCAATATCAGAGCGCTCGTCAACAGAAGACGGCTCAACCAGAAAAGACTTCACGTTGAGACTATTTGCTATAGTGAACGCCATCATTCCACCAAGATTGATGATATCATCACCTCCTATCCCATCAATCAAGTCGCCTATCATATTTTTATCTATTTGATAGACGCCAGACTTACAAGGTTTAAGCAATCCACCTTCTGCTGCAACAAATTTTATTGATTTAAGATTGACGCCATCTTTACGCAATCGGCTCATAACGGCATCACGTCGAAATGGAAGTTGTTCTATGTTATTTTCAAACAGGATGAAATCCTCTTCCGAATGATTTATCTCACATTGATAAACTATTTTCCCATCCTCACCAACTGCTACTTTAGTCGAATGCAATTCCGGACATATATATAAAATTGCCACTGCCATATTTCTTTTGTTTAACATTTGATAAACAACATAAGGCAGGATTTGTTTTAGACAAAAAAAAGACGCCATAAGGCGTCTTTTATTCTTTATCAGTCAACATTGTCGTGGAGGAACGAATTGTTCTCGCTTATACCATTATTCTTATTAAAAGAGAGGTTTGACAATTCCTGTTCCTGATTATCCATCGATATATTGATTCCTCTACGCATATATGCAGGTTGATTTTCGAATTTCTCGATATTAGACATCGACCTGAAATTCATTGTGAGAGATGTAAGTCGTTCACGACGAAGTTTTTCTTGCTTACTTATTTCATTTTTCTGTTCTGTCTGCACCTTATGTTTGACAATTGTCTCTGTTTCAGCGCAATCTGTCACATAAGATTTTATTCCGAAATCCTCTTCATCCTCATCGGCAGCAAATGGATTTTTATGTTTGGTGACATGTGTTATTGTTGATTCTGGAGTTGCATCTCTGTCGCTGCCTGAATCTCTTGTTGAAGAATAGTTGTCATTAGAGTTACGTTCCAGCACATCATCGTCTTCGTTTTCCTCGAGATGATGGACCACTTTCCTATCTTCAGATTTATTAGGCGCCGAAGGTTGAGGCATTTCAATTTTTTTCTCAACGACATGAATTTCTTGTTCTTCTGCAACCTTCGCTTCTGTTTCCACTTCAGTTTTTGTTTCTGTTACAGGAACTATTTTTATTTCAGATTCTATCGTTGTTTTTGCTTCTGATGCAGGGATGACTTTTATTTCAGATTCATTTGCATTAACTTCTGGAGCTGGCACATTTGTTTTAGTTCCAGTAACGGTCTTATACAATTCATGGATATTCTTAATCTGAACGTCATCTTGTGTATAATATTCATCATAGTCGAAGCCTGTTGCAATAAGTGTTACGCTTATGCCGTCGCCTATCATTGGATCTTCGCCGTTACCCCAGATAACATCGGAGCATTGGCCTGTCTCATCCTGGATATATTCAACTATCTGAGTCACCTCATCGAGTGCCACCTCATCAGATCCTGACGCGATATATACGAGAATATTTTTAGCGCCTCTGATGTCGGAGTCGTCGAGGAGAGGAGAATGCACTGCCATTTCAGCAGCTGCTAAAGCTCTGCCCTCACCTTCTGCATAGCCGGAGCCCATGATAGCCTTGCCGCTGCTACGCATAACGGTGTTGACATCCTTAAAGTCGACGTTGACATAACCTGGCACTGTGATAATTTCAGCGATACCTTTGGCAGCAGTCTTGAGCACGTCGTCAGCTTTTTTGAAAGCCTCAGACAGCTTCATATTACCATATTCATCACGGAGTTTATCATTGCTGATAACGAGGAGAGCGTCAACATATTTACGCAATTCAGCGATACCATCGAGAGCCTGTTGACGGCGTCTTTTGCCTTCGAATGAGAAAGGCATTGTAACGATACCAACTGTAAGGATATCAAGTTCACGAGCTACGGATGCCACAACAGGAGCTGCTCCAGTACCTGTTCCACCGCCCATACCAGCAGTGATGAAGATCATTTTGGTGTCGTCGGAAAGTATTTCCCTCAACTCTTCTATTGTCTCCATTGCAGCGCTGCGGCCTTCGGCAGGGATGTTACCAGCGCCGAGAGTACGTTTGCCAAGATGCACCTTTGTTGTCACCGAGCTTCTCTCAAGAGCCTGATAGTCTGTATTACAAAGTATAAAATCGACGCCTTGGATACCTTCAGAGAACATGTGGTTAACAGCATTGCTACCACCGCCTCCGATACCAATAACTTTGATGAAGTTCCTTCTATTCGTCTCCTTAGGCTCGAATTTAATCATATCAGTCATGTTTCAAAATTGTATTTTGGTTATCAATCTATATCTTCTTGTCTAAAAAGTCCTGTACGGTTTGAAAAGTTCGTAATGATTCCCCTTATATCAAAACCTCTTTTCTTAGCTGGTTTTTCAGGAAGTTCTTTTTCTGTGTCATTTTCCTGGACTTGGCTTACTGTTTCCTTTTTAATTTCTTTATTAAGTGAAGCCACTCTGTTAATATCGTTTTCATATTTAGCGAAGCCCTCTAAAACGAGTCCGATACCTGTTGAATACATTGGGCAAGAAAGCTCTTCTTTATCTTTAGCAAGGCTTTCGTTAGGATTACCCAATCTTACTTCCATGCCAGTCTTAAATTCAGCGAGTTGAGCTATATGTTTCATCATTGAGCCACCGCCTGTGAGCACAATACCAGTAGCGAGCTTATGTACTGAGTTAACTTTTTCAATCTCGAACTTAACCAAGTCGAAGATTTCTTCAAGACGAGCCTGGATGATATAAGACAAGTTTTTGAATGATATTTCCTTAGCTGGACGGCCATGGATACCAGGAATTGATACCACTTCATCTTCACTGTTTTCCATCGCTACTGCCGAGCCGAATCTCACCTTAATCTCTTCTGCCTGTTTTTTAAGTATTGAGCATCCCTGACGAATGTCATCTGTGATAATGTTACCGCCGAAAGGTATCACTGCTGTATGACAGATTATAGAATCGTAGAACACAGCGATGTCTGTTGTACCACCACCTATATCAACGATAGCCACGCCAGCTTCCTTTTCATCTTCGCACAACACTGCTGATGCTGATGCTATAGGCTCGAGGAACATATAGTCCATTTCAAGACCTGCGAGGTTGATACAAGTCAAGATGTTTCTAACAGCTGCTGATTGTCCGACAATAATATGGAAGTTAGCTTCTATCTTATTACCCACCATACCTCTTGGAGTCTTGTTACCAGTAGTCTCTCCATCAACGAAATATTCTTGAGGGATGACATTGATAATCTCTTCGCCTGGTGAGGTTCCGATTCTGTACATATTATTTCTCAAGTTGTAGAGTTCTTCATCAGTGATAACAGTATTGGCGTTTTCACGGATAAGCATACCACGATTTTGAAGGCTCTTAATATGATGACCTGCAATACCGACATTCACGCTCTTGATCTCAATCTTTGACTGTTCTGATGCCTGAGCCACAGCAAGCTTTATGGCATTAACAGTCTCTTCGATATTAATAACCATTCCTCTCTTGACGCCGGTTGACTCAGCCTTACCATGACCGAGTATCTTTATCTTGCCATTAGAATCTTTTTCTCCAACGATACAAGCAATTTTTGTAGTGCCTATATCAAGGCCAACTATATAAACAGGTTCACTCATATTTCTTTTATTTTTTGGTACAAACTACTTGATTTTTATAATTTAAATTTATCTCTTTATATTTATCCAGTTCAGGATTTCCTTGCATTCTATCGAAGAAAATCTGCATTTTAGCGAGTTTTTCCCCAATATCATTTATTTCGCCAAAGATAACAATAATATTAGTGATATTCAAAGAAAAAATATAATTTTTCTTATTATCTCTATATATTTGTTTGACGCAATTTCTCGAGTATTCATCAGCCAGCACAGCCTTCATAAGACGGTACATATCTGGCAAATCGGTATCGGCATAAGTCTCATCAGAAACATTTCCCAATTTATCCACTGGGAAGTTAACATAACCGCTTCCCACCAGAAGCTGTTTCACGTGAGAGTTGTTTGTCGGGAACACATTGCCTTCCGAATCGAGGTAGACAGATTTGCCTTTAGTGTTATACACGCGCATTATCGGATCGCACTCTGTAATCTTAATATCGAGGACAGACTTAAGATTTATCTCCGCCTCCACGTCGATAATCCATGGATTCGCATCCAGCACATTGACGACAGAATCCACAGGAATCATAATAATCTGCTTATTGTTGACGGTATCACAAATATCGAGCACTTTTTCATGTGTTTTTTCATAATCGACGAAACCGTTTTCACCATTTCTCACGATATTGACATTTACATCTTTAAGGCTATCATGAAAATGTTCATAAACGAAATAAACCGACAAAGCTATGAGCGATGCCAAGGTGAATATCAATAATAATATGTTCAATACCTTTCTCATGATTTCAGCAGTGTTTCAATTTGTGGCACGAATCTGTCTATATCGCCGGCTCCCATTGTCATTATGAGTTCCGGTTTTATTTTTCTGATAGTATCGATAAGTTCTTCCTTGCTGCATATCTGTTTTTCCTTGCAGCTGACTTTTTCGAGCAACACAGATGATGTCACTCCATCGATAGGTTTTTCGCGAGCCGGATAAATCTCCATCAGAAGCAGTCTGTCGGCGAGCGACAAAGCCTCTGCGAACTCGTTCATGAAGTCGCGTGTCCTTGAAAAAAGATGCGGCTGGAATATCAGTGTCAGTTCTCTTTCAGGATATATGTCACGTACAGCCTTCAGCGATGCCTTGATTTCTTCAGGATGATGTGCATAGTCGTCAATATAACACACTTCATCATTTCTAAGTCTTATATCGAAACGGCGCTGCACTCCTTGAAATGCTGCAAGTCCTTCTCTCACAGTCTTCATATCGACATCAAGCTGGAAGCAAGTCATTATTGCCGACATCGCATTCATCACGTTATGACGTCCGAAGAGCTGCATCTCATATTCTCCGAATTCGAGACCTTCTTTTGTCACTACGGAAAACTTCGTCATTCCGTTTTCTATCCTGATGTCACGTGCCATCACGTCAGCGTCATCGAATCCGTAAGTGAGATATTTTCTATCAGTCTTTATATCAAGAGCGCTATTGTAGATAACCACGCCTTCTGGCATTGTCTTATTGACGAACTGTGAGAAGCCTTCGTTAAGCTGTTCCTTGTCACCATAGATATCCAGGTGATCGGCGTCAATCGAAGTGACGATGCTTATGTATGGATTCAGCTGAAGGAACGAGCGGTCGAATTCATCGGCTTCCATAACCACGATTTCATCGTTCTCATCACCTATGATGACATTACTGTCGATGTTCTTGGCTATTCCACCTACGAATGCCGACATTTTCTTACCGGCATAATTCAAGAGATGAGTTATAAGAGCCGTCACCGTTGTCTTGCCGTGGCTTCCTGCCACCGCGACGCTTCTGCACTGACGAGAGATATCGCCGAGCACTTCAGCTCTTTTTATTATCCTGACATTCTTCTCACGAAGGTAATTAAGTTCCAGCGAGTCTCTAGGTATTGCCGGTGTCAGCACCACGAAATCGACATTATCAGGAATCAAGCCAGGATTGTCTTCATAATGAATAAGAATACCTTCTTCTTCAAGTCTCTTAGTCAATGGCGATGGTGTTTTATCATAACCGGACACTTCGCATCCTTTTTGATAAAAATAACGAGCCAAAGCGCTCATCCCGATGCCGCCAATTCCCAAGAAATATATGTTCTGTTTAGCAATCTTATTCATTTCTATGACGTTTATTTTTTGTTGATAATCATTTCTATTTGATCGACAATATCTTCTGCTGCGTTAGGCTTAGCGAATTTAGCGATATTGTCTTTCATCTCATTTTGTTTTTCCTCGTTTTCCATCAAAGAGAACACTGTTGGAAGAAGTTCTGTCTCTGTTTCAGAGTTCTTCACCATCAAGGCAGCGTTTTCCTTAACGAGACTCATCGCGTTTTTAGTCTGATGATCTTCTGCTGCTGTTGGCAACGGCACGAAGACCACGGCTTTACGCAAGAGCGACAATTCAGATATCGACATTGCTCCGGCGCGTGATATTACTACATCGGCAGCTGCATATGCCATATCCATTCTGTCGATGAAGACTGTACATTTGATACGGCATTGAAGTCCGTTATTCTTGACTTCCTCGACAGCTTTGTCATAATAATGAGTGCCTGTCTGCCAAATCATCTGGTAATCATTATTTTTAAAAGTTTCCAACATTGCCGAGATACCCTTATTGATGCCAAGAGCGCCCTGGCTTCCGCCGACGAGCAATATTGTCTTCTTGTCAGGATCGAGTTCAAAGAACTTCAGGCATTCCTCTTTTTGGTCGTCGAGTGGTTTTATATTATTCCTTAAAGGATTACCTGTAAGGACTATCTTATCTTTAGGGAACCATCTGTCCATATCGTTATAAGCGACACATATTCTCTCTGCTTTCTTAGCCACCAGTTTATTAGTGACACCAGGGAAAGAGTTCTGTTCCTGTATAACGATAGGTATATTGAGAGACGATGCAGTCTTCATCGTCGGACCGCTTGCGAATCCTCCGACGCCGACAACGACATCCGGTTTGAATCTCTTTATTATCCTTCTTGCATTAATCATGCTGCTAAGGAGCTTGAAAGGGAAGCTCAGATTATCGAGGGAGAGTTCTCTTTTGAATCCGCTTATCCACAGACCTTCTATAGGATAGCCAGCCTTAGGCACTCTATCCATCTCCATTCTGTTTTTAGCACCTATAAACAAGATGTCAGCTTGAGGGAAACGTTTCTTCAAGCAATCAGCTATTGCTATGGCAGGAAAGATATGTCCGCCTGTGCCGCCGCCACTAATTATTATTTTGGGTTTGTTCGAGTTCATGCATTCTCTCCTTTTTCTTTTCTATGTCTTTACTTACACTTAATATGATACCCAGCGCTATTCCTGTAAACAGCATCGAGCTACCGCCTTTGCTAATGAACGGCAGAGGCTGACCTGTAATTGGTATATAGCTGACTGCTACGCCTATATGGACAAACGCCTGTGTCACTATAAGGGCTGCCAGTCCGAATGAGACGTAGCCTCCAAACGATCGCGGTATGGCCTGCATTATCATGCCTGCCCTATATAGGAGTATCAGGTATAGTATCATAACGAAGACTCCGCCTACAAGACCATATTCCTCTACAATAATAGAGAAGATAAAGTCAGAATATGGATGTTGGAGGAAATTTCTCTGTGTGCTCTTTCCTGGCAATTTACCAAAGAGACCGCCACTGGCCACCGCCAGTTTAGCTTGGATATCCTGTGAGTTGTTCATAGCCTTCAATCTCTCAGCCTCAGTTCCGTCCATTCCAGGCTCATCACCCACGAAGCTTTCAAATCTAGACAACCAAGTAGTCGTACGTCCCGCATCATCGTCGAAAGATTTGACAAGCATATAAATGCCCAGGCCTGCGACCATAACACCTACGAAGATAGACAAGTATTTAAACTTCACCTTACCGACAAAGATAAGGTATAAAGACACCATACAAAGAATAGCCGCTGTTGAAAGATTTTCTGTAAATATCAGACCAACAGTAAGCATTATAGGAAGGAAATAAACAATCGACACTTCTTTGAGGTCGAGTTCCCTATCCTGATTCAGCGCCAGCGCTCTTGCCAGATATCCAATCAGCGTCACCTTAGCAAGGTCACTAGTCTGGAACGATACTCCAAATATATCTACGACACGACTTGCGCCATTGATATTTTCACCTGCAAATGTTGTCACCAACAACAGTGGCAACACTAAAAGCAATGCAAAAGAAAATATTTTTATATAGAACCTATAATTACCAAGATATACGACATATAAGGCGGCCAATCCTATAAGCAATGTCACGGCATGACTCATCAGCGCTCTCGTAGTGTCGCCATCATATCTCATATGCGCGACTCTCTCCGAAGAGCTGTAAAAAGCCAACAATGATATCAACGACAGCAGGGCAACCACCATCCATATCACCTTATCACCTCTGAACAATTTATTAAACCAGCTCATCTTTATTTATTTCAAAGTATTAACACATTGCTTGAAGAAATCGCCTCTTTGAGCGTATGACACGAAATCACCTTTTACCGGTGTAGCTGGAGAGAACAACACATTATCACCTGCTTCTGCCATTTCATGAGACAGCTTCACAGCTTCCTCTATAGAATGACATTGTACGATATTGTTGTTTACTATATTATCAAAGACTTTATGGAATCTATCTACATTATCACCTATGCAGACTATAGCCTTAACATATTTCTTAACTTGTGGGATAAGGTCGTCGCAATCGAAATTGTCGGAACTTGTTATCCATATAACTGTTTCACGAACATTGTCGAATGAAAACCAAGCTGCTTCGTTAGAGCATGCGCCTGAATCGTCATAATAATTCACGTTTTCAATAGTATCGACGAATTCGTATCTGTATTTTATTTTTTCACAGTCACAGAAAGCTTGTCTGATGCTTTCCTTTCTCATCTGACTCATTTTTGAAGAAATTGTCGATGCTGTTGTCATCGATGCTGTTCTTCTACCCTGTCTTGCCAATTGTTCTAATGTCATATATCAATGTGTTGTATATTGTTAAACTTATCTTATTTTCAATGTTAAAATAGCGAATGCTGCTAGCATTATGCTTACGATCCAGAAACGGAATGTTATCTTTGATTCATGATAAAGGCGATGAGAGCCTTTGAAGAGCACCTTGCATCCTGGGTCATTTTTCTCAACCAATGCGAGTGATGTTCTGTAGTGGTCATGCACCGGAGTTCTTTTCCACAGACGTTGTGACACGCCTTTTTTCTTTCCCATTTTGTAATATGTCTTCTGCAAAATCACAGAGAGGCTTTCCCAGAGGAACACTCCGCATATCACAGGAAGAAGCAACTCTTTATGTATTATCACCGCTGAGACTGCAATGATACCGCCTATTGTCAAGCTGCCTGTATCACCCATGAAGATCTGTGCAGGATATGAGTTATACCACAAGAATCCTATCAACGCTCCTACGAAGGCACACAAGAAAACGACCACCTCCTCGCTGCCTGGTATAAACATGATATTAAGGTAATCGGCCAATACGACGTGACTCGAGACATACGCGAGCACTGCCAGAGCCACTCCCATGATAGCTGAGTTGCCGGCTGCCATGCCATCCATACCGTCATTAAGATTAGATCCGTTTGATACTGCTGTCACAGCGAGCACGGTGATAATCACGAAGAAAATCCATCCTGCCCAATATTTATAAGGCTCGCCTAGGAAGTTAAAGAAATCTGAATAATTCAAGTTGTTATCCTTGATGAAAGGTATTGTAGTTCTTGTCGACTTCACGTCTGGAGTCTTCACTACAACTTCCTTGTTATTCTCTATCTTTGTCTCTACCTTTTCATTCATCACAACAGCAGGGCTGAAACGTAATGTCAAGCCAACGATAAGACCAATAAGCACTTGAGCGAACACCTTATACCAGCCGTTCAAACCTTCCTTGTTCTTTTTGAAAGTCTTGATATAATCATCGGCGAAACCTACGATTCCTAATATGACTGTTGTTATTATCATCAATATCATATAGACATTCTTGATTTTTCCTATCAGGAGACAAGGCACCAAGATTGCTGTTATAATTATTATTCCACCCATTGTTGGGACACCTTTTTTCTGTGTGTTGAATGGGTCTATCGACTCGTCACGCTGAGTCTCTGAAATCTGACGTCTCTTCAACAATTTGATGAAATATTCACCGAACCATATTGATATCACCAGTGAAGTTATAATTGCGAAGATAGCACGGAATGTCACGTAGGTAAACATACCAGCGCCTGGGAAATCACATTTTTGAAGATATTCGAATAAATAGTATAACATTGCTTTATTTATTTTTCGTTCAACGCCTTAGTTAGTTCTTCCACGTCATCGAAGTGATGGCATACGCCTTTTATTTCCTGATAGTTCTCATGGCCTTTGCCAGCTACCAGGATAATATCGCCTTTCTTTGCCAGAGCAGCTGCTGTCCTTATGGCCTCACGTCTGTCTGTTATGCATAGCACTTTATTATAATATTCGCCGCCTACGCCTGCGCGCATCTGTCTTATTATCTCTTCAGGCTCCTCGAATCGTGGGTTGTCGCTTGTGATAATGAGTCGGTCGCTTCTCATCACTGCCGCTGCAGCCATTTCTGGTCTCTTGGCAGCGTCTCTGTTACCGCCGGCGCCTGCCACTGTGATAAGAGTCTCGTTATGTGTTCTTATCTCGTTGATAGTGTCAAGCACATTCTTCAGAGCATCAGGAGTATGAGCATAATCTACGATGCCTACGACGCCAGAGTCAGAATGAACCATCTGGAAACGTCCAGGAGCGCTTTGCAACTTGCTTATCTCTTTTAACAAATCGTCATCACTCATGCCTAGCAAAGATGCAGCGCCATATATTGCCAGCAAATTACTTACGTTAAACTTGCCAACAAGAAATGTAGAAATGTTATTTCTGTTTATCTTAAGTTCCATGCCATCGAAATAACTTTCCATCACTACGCCTTTGAAATCGGCATCAGTTCTTAATGAATATGTCTGTTTCTTTGCTTTAGTATTTTGAAGCATGACCATTCCGTTTCTGTCATCAAGATTTGTCAAAGCAAATGCTGATGATGGAAGATTATCGAAGAATTTCTTCTTGGCATCGCGATAAGCAGCCACTGTCTTATGGTAATCGAGATGGTCGTGAGTAAGATTTGTGAATATTCCGCCTTCGAAACGAAGTCCTGCTATTCTGTCCTGGTCGATAGCATGAGAGCTAACTTCCATGAATGCATATTCACAGCCAGCCTCCACCATACGGCTGAGCATTTCATTGATCTGCAATTGGTCGCCTGTTGTATGAGTTGAAGGAACGATAGTATTGTTGATTCTGTTCTCTATCGTTGAAAGCAGTCCGCAAGGATATCCTGCATTATAGAAAAGACGATACAACAATGTAGCGATAGTTGTCTTGCCATTAGTTCCGGTCACTCCGACAAGACGAAGCTTTTCCGATGGTCTTCCATAGAATTCAGAAGCTGCATATCCGAGAGCTTCTGCGCTATTCTCAACGACATAATATGTAACATCATCAGAAAGCGTTTCAGGAAGTCTTTCACAAACTATCACCTTACAATTAAGTTCCAGAGCCTTGCCAATGAAGTCATGGCCATCAACCTGTGTTCCTTTCAATGCAAAGAACGCCACGTCGTCGGAACATTTTCTCGAATCAAAAGCGAGGCTAGCGACAAGTCTATCGTCCTTGCCGTGCACTTCTGTGACTTTACTATTTCTTAATATATCGTTGATCTTTTTCATTTTGCACTTAAAACTAAATTGATGACACTACCTTTTCTTAATTCAGTACCAGCTTTGACCGACTGTGACTTCACTCTTCCGTAGCCTGAGAAAGTGACTTTCCATCCCATAGACTCCAGCAATGAAACGGCGTCTGTGGCATTCATTCCTTTCATATCAGGCACCTTGCCTTCTTCGATAGCAACCGGTGTGACATAGAGCTGATCTGCTGCGGCATCGACTTTCACCCATTTCTCATTATCAACATTATCGACGAATGCCACGTTTTCATTATTGCAATATGTCAGCCAGTCATTATAATCCACCATTGAAGCATTTATAAAAGCATCGCTCTTAGGCTCATATTCACCTGTCTCCTCGACTATTCCGAGCTGTGTAGCATATATCTTTTCAGAGAGGTCTCTGAAGACAGGAGCTGATACTGTTCCACCATAATATTTTCCACCGCGAGGGTTGCTTATCATGACGATGCATGAATATTTAGGATTATCTGCTGGGAAGTATCCCACGAATGTCGCGGTATAATTTTTTCTATCGTAGCTTCCTCCTTGAGAAATCTGTGCTGTACCAGTCTTTCCTGCGACTTCAAAAGGAAGCTTGCTCAGGTTCTTGGCTGTGCCGTTAACGACTACGCCTCTAAGAAGTTCCTGCAAAGTACTGATAGTTCTAGGAGAAGCGATATGGTCGTTTATCACTACTGTATCGTATGAATATTTCACTTCTTTTCCATTGCGCACCTCTCTGACAAACTGTGGCTTGACCATCACGCCGTCGTTAGCGATTGCATTATAGAAAGTGAGAAGCTGTATCGGTGTTATCATCGATTCGTATCCGAACGACATCCATGGCATTGTCAACTTAGACCATGTCTTGTCAGAAGGATTCTTGATATATGGCACTGCTTCTCCTTTAATCTCAAGATTCAGAGGCTCGTTGATTTTAGTGTTATAAATAAGTTCCACGAATCTTGAAGGATTATCCTTGAATATATCTTCAACAAGATATGCAAAAGCTATATTAGATGACTGTTCAAAAGCGTTACGTATTGTTGTATAACCTTTTTCGTCAGTCACACGATGAGAGTCGCGTATCGTTCTTTTATAAAAGACCTTATAGTCTGTCGTTCCAAGATGTATCTTACGATCCACGTTGAAATTAGGATCGTTTTCAAGAAGAGCCAGCATAGTCACAGCCTTGAAAGTAGAGCCCGGCTCCACGTTCTGACGCAATGCATAGTTATAAGCCTCTTCATATTTACGACTCTTCTCATTATAGCTCAAAGAAGCCATCACCTCAACCAAACCCGACTTCACGTCCATCAATACGACGCAGCCCTGCAAGGCATCATTTTCTATCAGACATTTTTCAAGAGCGGTCTCAGCCACATCCTGCAATTCAATATCTATAGAAGTATATACATCATATCCGTTTATAGGAGCCACATTGCCAGGATCATCATCTTCCACGATCCATGCGCCACCATAAAGACGTCTTTTCTTCTGGATTCCATTACGGCCTTTAAGATAGTCATTATAGGCGCCTTCCAGACCGACAGCGACTATGAGACTATCATTTTCATCTTCACGAGTATAGCCAATAGTTCTTGATGCCAGTTTGCCATAAGGCTTCTCTCTAACATAAATACGTTCACAAATCAAGCCGCCTTTATTTTGGCCATATTTAAAGATAGGAAACTGTTTAAGTCTCTTATATTCATCCAAGGTAGCCTTGTTGGCAATCTTAAGCCTTCTGGTGCCTTCCTTTTTGCCAGCATTGAAATTTACGCGGGCTGTCTTGAACATTGATATATATTCCGTCCTAGTCTTGTAATGGAACAAACGGTTCAAGCTATCTGCGAGAGCCGATACCTCCTTGTTGAAGACCTCATCTTTAACAACAATAGGATCGAAATAAATATTGTAACGCGGCACTGATGTCGCCAAAAGACTGCCATTATCAGACAATATGTTTCCTCTAGCAGCCTTTTCTACAAAATATTTATCCTCTCTCTTTTCCGCATACTCCAACAGTTCATCTCTTTCAAAGAGTTGTATATATATGATATTTGCGACAGATGGCAATGCAGCCATCACAATCATCAAATAATAAAAGAGATGTATCTTCCATGCAAAATCGTCTTTTGTCTTGCTCATCTTTCACCTCCCTCTTTTTCATAAACTATTTTTCTCAACGGAACTACAGACTCTTTGATACCCTTCTTCTCAAGTTTCCTAACCAAATTGGACTGCTTTGTATATTTCGTTATCTCTGATTTATAATAAACATATTCGACATACAGATTCTCTTCCTTTTTGTTAAGGTCAGCAATCTCTCTGTTAACATCTTCTGCCAAATAGGTATTACCGATGCACAACATCAAAAGGACAACAACATATATAAAGAAAGGGAAAAGTCTAATAAACTCATCCTTCACCAGAACATCGCCTTTCAACAGCGACAAAAAGCCTGTTTTTTTAGGCTTTTCAAGAGGCTGCACTTTCTCAGGATTTTCTTCTGCAACCTCATCCCTGGTCTCAGGTTCTTCTATTTTTTTATTAAAGTTTTTCATATCGCTCTCCTTTCCGCTACACGAAGTTTTGCGCTTCGCGCTCTGCTGTTAATCTGAATTTCTTCATCAGAAGGAACGATAGGTTTGCTTGTTATTAATTTATAAGGTGTAAGCTGATTTCCGAAGAAGTCTTTTTCCAAGTTGCCGTCGGCATTGCCAGTCTTCATGAAATTCTTCACCAGTCTATCTTCGAGCGAATGATAAGAAAGCACCACGAGTCTGCCGCCAGGATTCAAGACGTCGGCACATTGGCTCAAGAACATCTCGAGCACCTTCATCTCTTCATTAACTTCAATTCTAAGAGCCTGGAAAATCTGTGCGAGCACTTTGTTTTCAGAGCCTTTAGGAAGGAAACGAGCCACTGTCTCTTTCAATTCGTCAGTCGTTTCAATAGGTTTAACTTCGCGAGCCATCGAGATTGTCTCTGCTATCGCTCTTGCATTTCTAAGTTCTCCGTAACGAGAGAAAACTGAAGCGAGAGATGCCACGTCGTAAGTGTTGACGATATTAGCGGCATCGACGGCAGCATTCTGGTTCATCCTCATATCGAGGCGACCGTTATATCTTATTGAGAATCCTTTCTCTGGAGTATCGAACTGATATGAAGAAACGCCGAGGTCAGCGATGATGCCATCGACCTTGCCTCCGCAATAAAGCTGAAGGAAATTCTTCATATAACGGAAATTCTGCTGTATGAAAGTGAAACGACTGTCGTCGATCACGTTTTTAGCAGCATCTTCATCTTGGTCAAAAGCAAAGAGACGACCTTTCTCACCGAGAAATTCCATGATATGACGAGAGTGACCTCCGCCACCGAAAGTGACATCAACATAAGTTCCATCAGGTTTAATATTCAAAGCTTCAACGCTCTCTTTTAACAACACAGAAATATGATACATCTCTTTTTAATTTTTAATTAACCAATAAAATCACAATCACCTAACTTTGCAGTAAGCATCTCTGCAAATTCCTTTTCAGAAATCTTGGAATCTTCCATCTCTTTCATAGAGCGATCCCAAATCTGCATTCTATCAATCAAAGAAGTCATTACAACTTCTTTTACAAGGCCTGTCTTCTCCATCAAATCCTTAGGAATCTGGAGACGGCCGTTAGCATCTACTTTAACCATACGAGCGCCAGCATTGAAGCGACGAATCAACATCACATTCTCAGCCTTGAACGGATTCAACTTGCCAAGTTTCTCCTGCATGGCACGCCAGTCGCTCATTCCAAATAGCTCGAGACAGTCGCCAAACAGACTTGGACGAAGAACAAAACCCTCTTCAAGCGCAGCACCTAGCTGTTCCTTGAAACTGCTAGGAAGAAGTAGTCTGCCCTTACTGTCTAATTTACAATAATATTCGCCAATTGGATAATTCATTTTCAGTTCAATTTTTCAATTTGTAAAATTAGTGCATTTTTTCCCACTTTCAACCACTTTTTGCTAAAAAAATTCACTTTTTTTCAAAAAGTTTTCAACAACTTTTGAACACCCAATAAAATCAACGGAAAACCAAAATTCAAAACACGGAATAATAGTTTAAGCAAAGAATTCTTCATCACCTCAAAAAAAGAATCTGCTAATTTCACACGAATCATTGACTCGTCTTTACTTTTTTGTATTTTTGCAATGAAAACGAGTTTATTTTTAAAAAGATTTCAAGATGAGCGATAAAGAAGCTTTACAGATTGACATAGAAAAAATCATTGGAGAGAAAGCTCCTAAATTTGCAAACAAGATTCCACGTTTTGTTTTTAGATACATAAAGAAAATCCTCCATCAAGACGATATCAATGGATTGTTACTCAGAGCTAACGGCATATCAGGCCTGCCTTTTGTAACTGAGGTCATGAAAGAATTCAACACTGGCGTCATCACAGAAGGACTCGATCACATCAAAGATGAAGGTAGATATATAATCGCCGCAAACCATCCTATCGGAGGTCTCGACGGCATCGCTCTCATCGACACTGTTGGAAAGATTCGTCCTGACGTCATCACTCCTGTCAACGACTTCCTGCTTTTCGTACCTAACTTACGTCCTCTTTTCATACCAGTCAACAAATTAGGCAGCAACGCCGACAACATAAAGATTTTCAACGAAACATTCGCTGGCGACAGAACCATCTGCTTCTATCCTTTCGGCTTATGTTCTAGAAAACAAAACGGAAAAATAATTGACCTTGAATGGAAGAAGACTTTCATCACAAAGGCCAAGACTTATCACCGCGATATCATACCTACTCATATCACAGGAAGAAACAGCAATTTCTTCTACAATCTTTCCAACATACGCAAGAAATTGGGCATCAAAGCAAATATAGAAATGCTCTTCCTTGTCAATGAATTTTACAAGCAAAAAAACAAGACTCTCAAAATAACTTTCGGAAAGCCAATTCCTTGGCAGACTTTCGACAACAGATACACCGACAGCGAATGGGCGATGAAACTGAGAAACTTCTCATACAATCTCCCTGGCAACTGCGAACAAACATTCGACCCAGATAAAAACTATACAATATAAAATTATGGAAAAAATTATTGACGCCATCCCAGCAGAAGACATCGCTAAAGAACTAACACCTGAACGTTTTGTCAGAAAGACTAATTACGGCAACAACGAGATATACGTCATCAACGCACACAACGCTCCTAACACTATGCGTGAGATAGGTCGTCTGCGCGAATGGGCATTCCGTGAATCGGGAGGCGGCACTGGCAAAAGTCTCGACATCGACGAATTCGACACAAGAGACGAAGCTTATTTCGAACAACTTATAGTATGGGACCCTGTAGAAAAAGAAATACTCGGCGGATATCGTTTCATATTATGCGAAAAACTTCCTATCAAAAACAACGGACAAGTCGATACTCCAACATCAGAATTGTTCTATTACACAGACAAATTCATAAAAGAATATCTTCCATATACAATAGAATTAGGTCGCTCATTCGTACAACCTAAATATCAATCAACAGGAAATGTAAGAAAGAGCATCTTTACCTTAGACAACCTTTGGGACGGACTCGGCGCGTTGCTGACTTATTATCCTTCAGCAAAATATTTCTTCGGAAAAGTAACCATGTACTCTCAATTCGACGAGGCTCTCCGCGACATGATTCTCTTCTTCATGAAGAAATTCTTCCCAGACAACGAAAAGCTCATCTATCCTTATCCAGATAAAGCTATAAAAATCAAGGCAAGAAAAGCTATCATGAAATTGAGACTCGATGGCAACAACTACCAAAACAGCTACCGCACATTGAGCAAGTATGTCAGAGAACATGGCTCAACAATACCTCCATTGTTCAACGCTTACATGAGTCTTTCAGCAACAATGAAGATGTTCGGTACTGCTCTCAACGAACCTTTCGGCAATGTAGAAGAGACAGCAATCCTCATAACTATTGAAGATATTTATCCAGAAAAGATTGAAAGACATCTCATTTACAACAAAAACGAAAAACTAGAGATTTGATATGATTATAAAATCTGCCGCTTTCCTTCAAAGCAACACCAAAATCGACAAGCTCCCGACAGCCAACAAGCCAGAATATGCCTTCATAGGACGCTCTAACGTCGGCAAGTCTTCGTTGATCAATATGCTGACCAACAGAAAACAACTGGCGAAGACATCGTCAACTCCGGGAAAGACTATCACCATCAACCATTTCCTTATCAATAACGAATGGTATCTTGTCGATTTGCCTGGTTATGGTTTTGCACAACGTTCCAAGAAAGACCGCGAAGCTTGGAAGGTAATGCTCGACGATTATATCCAAAACAGAAAGAACCTCGTATGCATGTTCGTGCTTGTTGACAGCCGCATCGAACCACAAAAGATAGACCTGGAATTCATCAACCATCTCGGAGAACTGCAGATGCCTTTCTATATCATCTTCACTAAAGTTGATAAAATAAAAGAGCTCGAACTTCAGCGTAATTTGCAGGCTTACAAAGACAAGCTCGCTGAACAATGGGAAGAAATTCCTCATATCTTCATCACATCATCAGAAAAAGAAGTCGGAAAAGACGACGTTTTGAATATGATAGACGGACTCAACGAACAACTGAAAGGAAGCTTTTAGTAGAAACTCAGAATCTCAGAATTTCAGAATCTCAGAACTTTAGAAGAATAATCACAAAAAAGAGACGTATCAATATTGATACGTCTCTTTTTTTAATTTCTGAGATTTTGAAGTTTTGAACTTCTGTTTTTTTTATCACTCTTCCTCAAATTGTTTTACCAATTCTTCCAATGGAATGCCAGCATTTCTTAAAGAAGCCTTGACATCTTCCACGAGTGGATCGTTAGGATATTTTTCAAGGAACAAACGATATGTTTCTTTAGCGCTTGGGATATCGTCAACGCTTTCATATACGAATGCCTTAATATACAAAGCCATCGGTGCAAGCATATGCTGAGGATATGTCTCAATCATCAAATCGACAATATCAATTGTCTTTTGAGGATTTTCACTATTGACATTCATTGAAATATCTATAGCTTTAAAAAGCATATCTGGAGCCATCTCATCCTTTGTATTTTTCTTAACGTATGCGACGTATGCATCGACCAATTCCATTCCAACTTCTTTGTTGACAGAGCCGTCAGCACCAAACATCTGTGGCTCAAGTCTAGTTATTTTTTCTGATGGTGTTTCATTGTTACATGAAGCGAAAAATACTACAACAAGTATTGATAATAATGTTAATAATCTTTTCATAACTGTTAATTTATTTAATTAATTTTTAAAAAACAGACGCATCAATGAGGGTTTATATTTAATGAAACATTGATACGTCTCTACATTTATCTTCTTCTTTTTGCTGGGAAAATCATTTTATAGTCAACATAGACATTGCCTTCTGAGATGTTGCGCAACTTGTTTTTGAGCATCATCTTACGCATAGGAGCAACTCTGTCGACATAGACTTTTCCTTCGAGATGGTCAAATTCGTGTTGTATTACGCGAGCGCATATTCCATCGAATTCTTCTTCGTGTTCAACGAAGTTCTCATCCAAATAATTGACTGTTATTTTTGATGGACGTACAACGTCTTCGTTCATATCAGGAAGACTGAGGCAACCTTCGCGGAATGTCCATGTCTCTTCTGAAACCTCTACTATTTCAGGGTTGATGAAAACTTTTTTGAAGCCTTTTGCTTCAGGATATGTCTCTTGGAAAGGATCTGCATCGATGACGAAAAGTCTTATCGACTTATTGATTTGAGGAGCAGCGAGACCAACGCCTTCTGAATGGTACATAGTCTCGAACATATCAGCGATAAGCTGTTGTAAACCTGGATAATCAGAATCTATTTCTTCTGCTACTTTCTTTAAAACAGGATGGCCGTAAGCCACTACAGGTAATATCATAACTTAAAATTTAAAATCTATTTTTCTTAATTGCTTCCGATTCCATATAAGACTGCAAGATGATGGTAGCGCTGATAGTATCGACGAGCGCCTTGTTTTGACGTTGTTTCTTACCGAGACCCGCATCAATCATAGTCTGAAACGCCATCTTAGATGTGAAGCGTTCGTCATGACGTTTAATGTTCATCTCTGGGAGCGCCTTTTTCAGCTGACCTATAAAAGGTTCTATATAACGACTTGATTCAGAAGGATTGTTCTGCATATCTTTTGGTTCTCCAATCACGATAGTCTCAACATTTTCTTTCTTGACATAATCTAAAATAAATGTCAGCAAATCTTTTGTTGCAACTGTTGTCAATGAATTCGCGATGATCTGCAAAGGGTCGGTCACTGCGATGCCGCAGCGTTTCCTTCCGTAATCGATTGCCATTATTCTTGCCATTTCTTAATTTTTGTTTGCAAAGATAATAAAAAAGACTTTTTACTATATTTGCAGATATATAAATTTAGTTATGGAAAATTTAAGAAATATCATAGAGAGCGCTTGGGAGAACCGAGCTTTATTGGAAAATGAAGAAGTTCGCAATGCCATTTGCGATGTCATTGAAAAGTTAGACAAAGGAGAGTTTCGCATTGCAGAAAAGATTAACGGCGAATGGACTATCAACGAATGGCTGAAGAAAGCTGTTTTGATGTACTTCCCTATCAACAAGATGGAAGTCATGGAGAGTGGCGTTTTTGAATATTACGACAAGATGCCTTTGAAGAAAGGATTTGAAGAAGCAGGCGTGCGCGTTGTTCCGCCAGCTACAGCAAGATATGGAGCCTTTATTAATAAAGGTGTGATTTTGATGCCATCATATGTCAACATCGGAGCATACGTCGACAGCGGCACTATGGTCGACACCTGGGCGACAGTAGGCTCATGCGCACAGATTGGAAAGAACGTACACTTGAGTGGCGGCGTCGGCATCGGCGGCGTACTCGAACCATTACAAGCAGCGCCTGTAATTATTGAAGACAACTGCTTCATCGGTTCGAGATGTATCATCGTTGAAGGCGTGAGAATTGAAGAAGAAGCCGTACTCGGAGCCAACACTGTTATCACAGCATCTACAAAAATCATCGACGTCAGCGGAAGCGAACCTGTTGAATATAAAGGTTACGTACCAGCACGTTCCGTCGTGATTCCAGGATCATACACCAAACACTTCCCTGCAGGAGATTATAATGTTGCCTGCGCATTGATTATAGGAAAGAGAAAAGAATCGACAGACAAGAAAACATCTTTGAATGATGTTTTGAGAGAATATAATCTTCCGGTTTGAAGTGATGGAGTGATGGAGTAATGTAGCAATGGAGTTAAACTTCATTACCTCATTACTACATTACTTCATTACTAAACAAAAAAAGAGGCGATTTTCATCGTCTCTTTTTTGAGGGTGGAAGATGGGACTCGAACCCACGACCCACGGAACCACAATCCGGTACTCTAACCAACTGAGCTACATCCACCATCTGATTGCGAGTGCAAAGATACAACTTT
>JAEIGA010003875.1_pt1 | contig 23242 bp, 15 predicted proteins | sample 9270691 | NCBI WGS metagenome assembly JAEIGA01 (sample SAMN17057246, study PRJNA624740) | gut metagenome | biome: biome; isolation source: fecal sample | host: Bos grunniens | place: China: Xizang | collected 2019 | reverse complement strand
GACCGCCAAAACCAAAACCGATACCTGCTGAAACATATTACACGCGCCAAGCCTTTCAACACCTCTAAACCAGTTAATAATCAAATCCTATCATATACCCACTACACGTTGCAAGAAAATTTTTCTCCACGCCGATTTGATATTATCCCAATGAGCCATGCTCGCGGTTAACGATACTTCGCACCATGGTCAAGCGGCAGAGCCGCAGGTTAGTGGCTTCACCACGGTTAAGGGCAGCGAAGAAAAAGGGACAAAGAAACCATCGTAGCTCCGCTACAGTTTACAGTTTCGGGTACGATGTGCCCTACAGTTCAGAGTTTCTCAGCACTTCGTGCTCGAGCGCATATTCGGTCGCCTCGCTCCCTTGCAGTAAGAAGTCGTAAGCGCACGCTGGCGAAGAGATACATTAGAAGATTTGCGTTGCGGTAGTTAGGAATCGTGAACGTTCCGTCGGCATACTCGGGAAAAAGCTTGCGTAGCAAGGTTTTTCATAGCGCCGAGTTGCGCGACGGAACAAGAGATTGCCAGTCGCTTCGCTCCTTGACTCGACAGGCTCGTCCCCAATTGCGTCCTCGCGTTAAAACCACATGCAGTCCTTTGCACACATCGTCCTGCGACGCAGTCGCTAACCTAAAACCACACCCCGAACTCTGAACTCAGAACCCAGAACTCAGAACTCAAAACCTTCTCCTTACGCACACTAAAAGTGTAGTAAAACGGAGACACGTCGTCAACTCTGCTAACTCAAGTCAGCTAAAATCTCGCGGAAAGTGAGCCGCTTTTCCAAGGGAAAATGGGCGACTTTACCTACCCGATTTCGCCCATTTTGGGTATCCAATTTCGCCCATATTGCGACTCAATTTCGCCCATATTGACCCAGGATTGCTTTAGCTTTCCCCCAAAAAGCTGCTACTTGTTGATAACTTTTCTAGCACCTCTGGGTCAATTTATCTCAAGGAAGCGACTGTAGCGGAGTTGATTTACCCCTATTTTTGCTTTATCTCTCTACTACTCAAAGAGTTATGCAATTTTAACGAGGTTGAGCAAAAGTGCCGAAAATGGGCCGATTCGCCGAAAAATCTTCAAAAAACTGCCTTGAAAAAGGTGAATTGTTGATAACTTGTTGATAACTCAAAAAAGTTTTCAACAGGCGAAAAATCGCCAAAATTTCTGAAAAAGTGAAGGTTTCGCGCACACCATTTTAAGCGCGTATAAACTTACAATTTAATAAATCAATACGCGCCCGTATCGGTACGGGCGCGTATGGTAAGTGTTACCAGTCGCGAGCGGTTGGTGACATTCGCTGCACGGCACGCTTGCGCTTTTCTTCCTCGTGCTCACGTTCTCGATCCGCCGCTTTTTGCAACAAGGCTTCAAGGTCATCTTTAGCCTCGTCTTGCTTTTCAGTCTCTTCCGTCTGAGCCTCTTGCGGGTCTTGTTGTTGCTGAGACTGATCTTGCTGCTGTTGATCTTGTTGTTGCTTTTCTTGTTGATCTTGTTCTTGTGGTTTCTGGCGCTGATCTTGCGACTGTTGGTTTGAAATTTTTGGCAACAAATCACGGATTAAAATCAGATTATCCATCACCTGTTGCTTTGTTTCAGGTGTCATTTGAGAAGACAAAAGAGGGACCGTCGCATCTGCCGTTCGCGCAATTTGGTCACGCGCCTCTTCCGTGAAGGTCACTTCGTTGGTTGAAGCGGTTTGTTGACGCAGATAGTCATCCGCCCACTTCGGGAAGAGTACACGAAATTGTTGCACGAGATTCAAGACTTCGGGTTGGTCTTCACGGGTCGGCTGATAGGAGGTCAAAGAGGTCATCGCATTCGTCTGCACCGCAATTGCTTCACCAATCAATGCATCGGGTTGCGCGACCAACTTCCAAAAGTCATAAGCCATCGGTTCACCATCAATCAAAGGCTTTGCGTTCCGATCCAAGGCTTCATAACGTTTTGCCGCACGATCCAGTAAATCCTGCGCCGCTTGGGCATGTTGCAAGAGCTCCAAACAGGCCGTTTCATTGGTAATTGCTTGGGGCAATTGCTCCAATACGGGATACCAACGATCATGTTGTTCGGCGACATCCTTAGCCAATTGCTCTGCTTGCGAGAGGACGACCGATGCGTCTGAGGAACCATACACCTCTGGCACGGCACGGAAAAGGTCGCGTTGGTGTTGCAAAATCTGCGGTAAAAGTTGCTGAAGCGGGACATCTTTATAACGCTTCAAGGCGGCTGCCTTACGTGCTTCTGCCTTCAAGGCGTCCATCCCCTCCAACGCACGAGAGAGATTGCGCTCAGCCGTCTGCGAAGGTTCTGCCAAAAGGGCTCTGGAAAAGGCATCTGCGGCGGCCACACGATGTTCTAAGCGCGCTTCCACATCAAGCGCACGTTCCGCAAACACCATCTGCAATGCGCCCTCCAACGTAGCCGCACGCCCCGTAAACGCCTTATCGCCAACCGCCATCTGCACGCGATCCAACGCATTGGTGATGTCACCTGCCTTCCAGAGCGCCAGGGCTTCATTGTAGGCATAATGCGCCAATTCCGAAGCCTCTGCACCACTTCGAGCCTCCGCATAAGCCGCGGCCGCCTCTTGGAATCGACCCGCCCGATAGTGCGACTGCGCTTGACGTGCAGGCTCCTTAGCTCCAAGTGCGCCCGCTCCAAATAGGATCGCAATCAATAGGAACCGCCCACAGCGGATACGCCCCAATGAAAGGATGCCCGCCATCAGGCAGCATCCCGCCGCCAACAGGGCAAAAATCCACGTACGATTCACAAAAAGCACCTCCGAATGCTCTCGCACTTCCTCGTCTGCCAACTTGGAAAGATAGCGTGCATAGACTGCGCCTAAGGTCGTCTGTGCCGTTCCGGCCGTGGCCAACGGAATGTAACGCCCATGACTTGCCTCCGCAATTTCGCGCAACGTTGACTCGGTCAATTGACTCTTCACCGCCTCCCCTTCGTACTTTACCACAGAGGCACCATCGGGAATCACAGCACCCTTCGCAGAGCCAATCCCCACCGTGAAAATCGGAATGCCACGTTCTCCCGCCACGGTCGCCAACTGCTTAGCGCGCCCTGCCAAATCCTCACCATCACTCACAAGTACAATGGCATTATGTGCGCTCTGCGCCATTTCAAAGGCGGCCAAACACTTTTCAATGGCATCGGCCAGGTCAGTCTCACCGGGCGGTGCAGAGTCTGGCGCCAAAGCATCAAGATTCTGACGTAAAAAGGCGACATCGGTCGTCATCGGGCACAGGAGCACCCCCTTACCACGAAAGGCGAGTAACCCCGCACGATCGCCATTGAGCGCATCCACGAGGTCAATCAAGTCTGCCTTAGCGCGGCTAAGACGATTAGGGCGAACGTCCTCTGCGAGCATCGAACGCGAGACGTCAACGGCCAACATCAAATTACGGCTCCGTTGCACCGCCTCCTCTTCGCCGCGCCCCCAGGCAGGCCCCGACAGTGCAAGGATTAACATCCCCGCCCCGAAGGTCAATAAGCCCACTTGCAGTTTAGCACGCGCGGGTACACCCACCGCATGACGGGATAAGCGTGCGACACGCACTGTGTAGCGTTTCCACCACCAGACCGCCGCCAATGGAATCAAGGGCAACAGCAGTAACAACAACAAATAAAGCGGCTGAGCAACAATCATGGTCTCTCTTCTTTCAATAAAGTGGTTCGAATCCAACCCGCCCCCGTCGGGGTGCGCACACGGCTCCACGTCTCACGCGTCTCTTCGACCTGCCACGGCGACGCCAAGGTGCCAACGATTGGTGCGCCATCCACAGGCGCAAAGCGCAGAGGATGCCCACGATTTGCCTTCGCATCCTGCGACACGGTGATTGCGGTGTCTTCCTCTTGTGTCTCTTCGGGCAGACGCATCCGAAGTGTCAATGGCGGACAAACCACCTCTTTCACGCTCCGCCCAACCAATTCAAAGGCCTTCAGCGACTTCAATCGTAAGGTCACATCGCGCTCTGCCGTTACGACAAAGTGTGCCTGTGCACTCACTTCGTGCTCGCTCTGCGTAATTACACGGAAGGGATAAAGCTCTCCCGAGTCGGTATCTTCCAACGTAAAGACGTACGCTTGCGGCACATATCCTTCGTGAGCCTTCAGCGTTGCCGTCAGCAAGCGCACCTCGCCTGGAGCGAAGAAGCGACGATCTGCACCTAAATTCAATTCAAAGTTGCCAATCGGCAGTCCACGCGCCTCGCCAGGTAATGCCTGCACTTCGTAATCAAAAGCGGGCACGGTCACGATTTGTGTAGTCGTACTCGCAGAGCGAAAATGCCCAAAATTCTGCACTTGGGTCACATTCGCTTGCAAGCGTCCTGATGGAATTGAGACGATCTTTTCCTTCGCCTCACACTGTTGCCAATGCAACACCGTGTAGCGACGACCCTCCTTTTGATAGGTGGACTGACGTTCGGGCGGACGGCCTGGGCCTTGTTCCATCCGCACACCAGAGATTTCCTCCTCAGGGAGCGTCTCCAAGGTCAACGTTAAATCATAGACTTGACCTGCGTAAACGGGCGCCGCAGGTTCGGTTCCCCACTTGGCGGACATCAATTTCGCCGAGAGTGTCCCCGTGCAGAATAGCGCCATCAAAGAGAAAAAGATTCGCTTCATTGGGTCACCTCCGTCTCAGTTGCATCGGGTAGCGCATCATACACATTCGATTGCGCCAGACTCATTAGGGAGACGAGCAGACTCACGCTTAACGCAAGAATCCCCAAACCCACCAAAATGCGCAGGCCTCGCAAGCCTCTCCACGGCACAGCCAGGAGTAAGAAGCCAATCCCTACGGCAATGCACCACCACTCCAAACGCTTTGAGAGTCCAAAGTCGTAGTGCGGTGCGAAGAGCGTTCTCCCCCAAAAGAGGGGCGTTTCCAAACGATCCATCGCCGCAATAAGCGCCTGCTCGCTCTCTTGATCGCGTCCGTAAAGTAATTCATACCGCGTCACCAAGCGCTTCGCCACCAACGGTTGACGCGCAAAGATAGCACACCCTGCCCCGTTTAAAAGAACACTACTAGAGACATTTCCCTCGCGCGCAAGGCGCAACCATAAATCGGTGGCCGCCGCATAGTCTTCTGGTGTGCTCGCCGCTAAGGTTACCGCTTCGGCTTGTTCCAAAAGGAAATCATCTTCCATCGCCATCAATGCGCTCGGCAGGAGGCAGCAGAGCAACACAATCACGGGTCTCATCCCTGCATGTCGCATCCGCTTAAACTTCACCTGCGGCAAGAGCTTCACCAAGGTTTCGCGCGCTTCTGGCACATCTTCGCCACCCGAATACACGGCGTGTTCCAATTGGGCCATTGCGGCGATTGCCGCCTGTGCTTCAACCGATTCCTCCAACATTCCACGGAGTTCCACCGCCGTCAATGCAGGGCGTCCCACCCACATGCGAATCGCGGCCAAAGCCTCCTCGGGCGTGCGCACCCGACGTAATGCTGCGCAGACCCGACGGACCGGGCGCTTCCGCGTCAAGCGTTGCACCACGCGATACCAAATACGACGCGCAGGATTCAACAAGAGTCGCGCCAAGAGGGCCAAAAGCCCCACCAAAAGCACCGCCAAGACCCACACGCGTGGCAAAAGGGTGGCTTTTGGCGGATAGGATAAGCGAAGCGCCGGCGGCAAAACATCCGAGAGCGCCTCACCATCTTCGCCTAAGAGAACCAACTGTGCCGAGGGATGCACATAGAGCGGCACCGCACTCGTTCGCGTAATCTGATAGATACGCCCCGTCTTTTCAAACCAGGCAAAGGATAACGAGGGAATTTCATGCAACCCTGCCTGCACAGGACGCAAATTGTAAACAAAGGAGACACCGCCCTCAATCGTATTTCTGACCGGCTCACCATAGGTTCTAAAGCCCTTTAATTCAGGCAAATGCGGCAGACGAAGTTGTTCTGGATCGGCATCGGTAAAGAAGGAAATCGTCAACTTCACAGGGTCGCCTGCCTTGGCATTTAGCGTATCTAAGGCGACCTCCGCTGCAAAACGTTCCGCAACGGCCCCAACAAATCCATCGGGGCGACCTTCGGTTGGCGGAGGCGACACGCGCACCGTAACAGGCGAACCCATCACCAAACAGCGCACCTCTTCCAAAGAACCGCCTTGCGGTGCCAAACGGTAGCGCGTGTCACGAATGACGGGCGCAGGAAAGATCTGTTCGCCCACGCGCACGGCTCGGTAGGCACACTCCACCGTCCACACCAATTGATTCCCCTCGGTCTCTTGAGAGACTAAGCGGGGTTGCGCCAATTGCCGTAAGGGAGAGTCCTCACCCGTCACCGCCTCAAACTGAATCCGCGGGATGCGCTCCTGCACTCGTCCAAAAATATCTTGTTCCAAAAAGGGCGAGAGGAGTCGGTCGCCATTACGAACAGCAGGCGCGCGAATCGTCAATGTTACCGTCACATCATCCCCAGGCAAAGGCGCCTCAGGGGAGAGCGCTGTCTCCAAAAAGACCTCGCCATCGGGAGGTAATTCGCGCACTTGCACGGTGTGCGGCTGGGTATACGTTAAGGTCTTTCCGTCCTGCGTCACGGCCGTCACGGATTCAATCCGACATTCGCCCACCCCTTGTGGCAAGACTTGTAAACTCTGCGAAGAGGAGATGCGGCCATTCTCCACCGACATCTTCATTGACTGACCAATCACCTGGGCGGGCGTTGCAAACGAACACGACACCGACTCCAAGTTCACGCCATCCACCGAGGCCTCCACGCGAAAGACATCTCCCGCGTAAATAGCCTCCGGTGTCACCTTCACTTGCAACACTTGCGCCGACAGTGTCGTCGCCCAACAAATTAGTAAAAACCAAACCATTCGTAACATAGTGTCTATTATTGTATCAAACTTCACACAAAAATCACCTCTTCTTCCCATCCAAAAGCCCCCTGCCTACCACCACCAAGTGCTCACCCCTTTTGGGAAAGATAGACGAAGGGAGGGAGATGTGGTACTATGCGTTATGATTATTTTTGGAAGGAGACGTTTTGATGCGTTTGATTTGCCTTTCTCTGCTTTCACTCTTCTGGGTTGAACACGCCGTTGCGACTGACACCACGCATCCCTTTGAGGGGTTTTGGTCTGACCGCCCCGCCTACACCCTCCTCTTCCCGCACCAAATCGTTCCTACCGCCACTTCAGATGCCTTTGAGGGGGTATTTGAGGGGCTTTCCCCTGAATGCTTACCTCCCGATGCGCCCCTTCCGCCTGCCCGATGTCCCATGGGCGAAGGCGTTGACCTCCTTTGTGAACGTACCTATCGGCTGACTGCAGGCCGTTACTCCAATCCTGCGCGCCTCTGGGAGGGCGAACCCTATCCTTTGGGCAATGGTTTTACGGGTGTCTCTGTCTTCCATGGCTCTGGACGTGACCGTTACACCCTCTCTGAATCCTCCTTTTGGTCTGGCGGTAAAAATCCTGGAATTGATGCGCGTGGCGACAAACCTTACAATGGCTCACACGGCCCTGACTCCGTTGATGGCTTTGGTGGCCAACAGCCCGTCGCCGACCTCTTAGTTGACTTTGGCCAACCCGTTGACACCACCTCCTTTAAACGTTGCTTAGATTTTGATGGCGCGATGGCCACTGTGGAGGCGACCCGTGGCGGGACTCCCATCCGTGCCGAGGCCTTTTGTTCCTATCCCGACCGACTCTTTGCTCTGCGCTACCAAGCCGACGCGCCGCTTAAAGAGGTTGTTCTCTGCTTTGCACGGAATCGTTCTGAAGATCGACTCACCCTCTCACAGGATGCGCTCATCCTTGATGCCACCCTTCCCAATGGTCTCTCCTGTCGAGTCCTCACGCGTCTCTTGGACTGTGATGCGCAGCGCATTCTTGTGGAGGCGGATCACCTTCGCCTGCAAGGGGTTCGAAAATGGACCCTGCTCTCCGCGGTGGAGACCAATTATGTGATGGACCCTGCGGCCAATTTTCGGGGTGAATCGCCAGAAAAGCGTTGCGAAAAACGCTTTAAAGCGGTTGGTAATGCCGATTTTGACGCGCTTCGCCAACGTCATCAGGCCGACACGCGCGCCCTCTATCGTCGCCTCTCCCTTCGCCTAAATGCCCCCATCAATTTCCACCCCACGCCCAAACGCTTGGCTACGTATCGCCAAAACCCAGAGGCAGACCCCGCATTGGAAGCTCTCTTTGTTGCCTTTGGACGCTACTTACTCATTGCGACCTCACGTCCAGGGGGCCTTCCTGCAGGATTACAAGGGATTTGGAATCCCTATCCTCACGCGCCTTGGGGAAATGATTATCACAGTAATATCAACGCCCAAATGGTCTATTGGTTGGCCGAACGTGGCGCCCTGCCCGAGTGCCACCGCGCACTCTTAGATTACCTCCTAACCCTGCGCCCGTGCTTTCGTCGCGCCACCCAAGAATATTTTGCCGCACGGGGCGAACCCCATCCCGAGGAGAAGGGATGGCTCATTTACACCTCCCATAATCCCTTTGGCGCAGGGGGTTGGCAAATCAATCTCCCCGCCTCAGCGTGGTACGCACTCCACTTCCGTGACCATGCCGCCTATCAAGCCCCATCGCCCCAAAGGTGGGCCGAGGCCTTGCCCGTCCTCTCTGAGCTCTCCTCCTTCTGGTTAAGTCGCCTAAAAGCCTTAGGCCCCCACGGTGCAGGCTTCCATTCAAACTACCAACCCCTCGACCCCTCCGCCTATCCCGAACTCCTCGCCCTCCCTGAAAACACCTTAGTCGTGCCCCATGGGTGGTCCCCCGAACATGGTCCGCGTGGCGAGGATGGCGTTGCCCATGACCAACAAATCATTGGCGAACTCCTGCAAGCTACCCGCCTCGCCGCTCAGGAGTCCAACCTCCCCCTTCCCGATCTGCCGCAAATTGAAGCGGCCCTCCAACGGCTTGCGCCCCCACAAATCGGTCGCAAGGGCAACCTCATGGAGTGGTTGATTGACCGTAATCCCGAAACTGACCACCGCCACACCTCGCATCTCTTTGCGCTCTACCCTGGCACCACCCTCTCGCGTCACGCCACCCCGCTCCTTGCTGACGCTGCTGAACGTTCCTTACGCATGCGAAAAACCACTGGCGATAGCCGCCGTTCATGGGCGTGGGCATGGCGCGCCGCCCTCTGGGCCCGCCTCCAACAAGGTGACCAATCCCGTGCGATGGTCCAAGGCCTCTTACAACACAACATCTTGGATAATGGCTTAGCCTCCCACAAAATCCCCTTACAGATTGATGGGAACTACGGAATCGCCACCGCAATGTTGAAACAACTCGTCCAATCTGCCCCAGGCGAAATCACCCTCCTCCCCGCCCTCCCCAGCGCTTGGCAGAGCGGAAGCCTCCGAGGGGTTCGCGTACATGATGGCATCAGTGTTGATTTGCAATGGGACGCAGGACGCGTCACCCACTGGCGCCTCCATGCCACCACCCCCACCCGCGTCACCCTCCACCTCAATGGCACCTCACGCACTGTCCTCGCCCCCTGCGCAGGTGACTCGGCCGCTACACTCCCGCCGCAGACCAGCGTGTGCAAAGGACTGCATGTGGATTTTTCCGCCTGCGGCGAATGAGTTCGGGGTTCGGAGTTCGAAGTTCGAGGTTAGCGGCTTCGCCGCAGGACTGCATGTGGTTTTCCGCGAGCAACGCCATGCGGGCAGCAGCTAATCGCGGCGCGATGGCGCTTTCAGCGCCCCACGATTACTGCTCGCCCTCTAAGGACTGCATGTAAAAGGACTGCATGTGTGGGTCTCCACGGGGCTTCACTTCTGCTTTTGTGACAGTTATCCCCTCGGCTGGTGAAGACTGCAGGTGGCTTTCAAGCCTACCTTCTGTACGGCCATGAACAGTTAAACCCACAAAGGTTCTGCGGCCTTCGCTCCGCGAAGGCATGGCCCTCGAGTTGACCGCCCTCCCACAGGACTACCGCCACCCCACGAAGCCTCTTAAGCCCCCGCCTCACCCCACCGCATCCACCGTGTAATTCTCCACGAGCGCAGCGCCGTTAACCGCGCCGCAGGCGCCAACCACGGCACCCCTTCCTTAACAAAAAAAGCCCCGGCGACCCGGGGCTTTTCAGCAAGCTGTAAGGCTTACTTCTTGTGACGATTGGCCTTGATGCGTTTGCGATATTTATGCTTGGACATCTTGGCGCGACGTTTTTTCTTGATAGAACCCACGTTCGTGCTCCTTGGTGTGTTGGGGTGTTAGAAAATGACCTTGTTGAGGGCCAGTTCAATAATGCCCTGCGCACCGGCGGCACGCAGCGCGGGGATAATGTCTCTCACTTTATCCTCAAGGATAACCGTTTCAATAGCGACCCAGCCTTCCGAGCTAATGCGGTTGACTGTGGGCGAATGAAGCGAGGGGAGAAGATTGGTAATCGCGGGCACCTGAGCTTCGGGCGCGTTCATCTTGAGGAGAACGCGGCTTTCAGCGGCGAGTGCGCCCTGCAAAAGCATAGCGACCTGTTCGATTTTTTCACGCTTTGCAGGATCAGCCCATGCGGACTTGTTTGCAATCAAACGCGTGGTGGAGGTCAAAACGGTATCAACGATACGCAGATTGTTAGCGCGCAGAGAGCTGCCGGTTTCAGTCAATTCAATGATGGCATCCACGAGTTCGGGGGCCTTCACTTCGGTCGCGCCCCAAGAGAACTCAACCGTAGCCTTCACGCCATTCTGTTCGAGATAGCGACGAGCGAGCCCCACGGCTTCGGTGGCGATGCGCTTCCCTTCGAGATCCTTCACGGTCTGAATGGGGGAATCGTTCGGCACAGCCACGACCCAACGCACCGGGCGACTGGTGGCCTTGGAGTAGCACATTTCGCACACTTCGTGCACGTCAGAGCCATTTTCGTAAATCCAGTCATAACCCGTGATACCTGCATCCAGGAGGCCCAACTCCACATAACGGGCGATTTCCTGCGGACGAATCAAGCGGCACTTCAGCTCGGGATCATTGACCGTAGGGATGTAAGAACGAGAAGAACAAGAGATGGAAAACCCGGCACGCTTCATCAAATTGAAGGTAGAGTCTTGAAGCGAACCTTTCGGTAAACCAAGCGCAATAGACATTGTTAACAATCCTTAAATGTATAGAAAAGGTTAAAAAACTCGCATAGTATGCCAAAAATCTCAACTTGTAGCAAGCACTTATGCATTAAAGTTGGATTTTAGTAATCTCGCGCGTCTGGAGATCCTTCACCTGAGCGACGCCAGAGGCCACATCATCTGGGCCAAGATAGACCGCAAACTGGGCTGCAGAGTTGCCCGCTTTACCGAAGAAATGCTTCGGCTTCTGCGCAAGCAAGGACAAATCAACGCGTTCATTTTCGGCACGAAGACGTGCGGCGAGGGCGATTGCGGCGGGGCGTTCGGCATCGGTCATGTAGCCAATGCAGTAACCACTGCGCTGCACGGGAGCGGCATCACCGAGCACTTCACGCAAGACTTCGCCCACCACCACGTCACCAAAGCCCATCCCCACGGCAGGCGTCGGCTGACCACCCACCAAAGCGAGCAAGGAGTCATAACGACCACCGCCGAAGATTGCGCGGAATTTGCGTTGCGCATCAAAGGCTTCAAAGACGATGCCGGTGTAGTACGACAGACCACGAATCACGGCGATATCAAACATCAAAATGTCGGCATAGCCCATCTGTGCGGCAGTTGCAAAGAGGTCACGCAGATTGGCAATCGCGGGAGAGTTTTCACCGGCCAATGCGGCCGCTTCATCCAACGAGTTCACGCCCAACAAGGTGAAGGTCTTCTCGATCGCGCCTTCATCCAAGCCCTCTGCACGCAACAATGCAGCGATTTCTTCATCCGAAATCTTACCACGCTTATCTAATGCGATAAAGACGGCGGGGTGTTGCGCTTCAGGAATGCCACTTGCAGCCAAGAGTTCGCCCAAGAGTGCACGGCTCGAGACGTGAATGCGCCATGCTTCATCTGGCATGCCCATCGTGCGCATGGCGTAGACTGCCGCGCCGAGGATTTCTGCTTCGCACAGCACATCCTGCGAACCGATGATATCCATATTCAACTGATAGTGTTCGCGCTTACGACCGCGGGTCATGCGTTCATAACGAAAGCACTGCGCCGTGGCGTACCACTTAATGGGGAAAGGCAGACGGCTCTGCTTTGCCGCCACCATACGCGCCAAGGTCGGCGTCATCTCAGGACGCAGGGCCAACTTACGCCCAGACTTATCTTCAAAGGCATAAATCTGTTCCGAGACCTCTTCGCCGCTCTTGCGTTGGAGTAATTCCAAAGACTCCACCACGCAGGCATCATAGTTCTGGAAGCCAAAGTGCTCAGCAGCCGTGCGCCATGCATCAAAGATGCGATTACGCCACACCATATCTTCTGGGTAAAAGTCGCGCATCCCGCGCGGCGCTTCAAACGAAATATTGCTCATAAATGAAAAACTCTCATCTGACAAGCCCCCCTGTCATTGCAGCAGGTGCTTGTCACTCAATTCAACCTTAAGCCTCGGGCAAACGCTTTTCAGGCAACTTTGCATCTGCCAAATCGCTGCGCAGCAAACGCGATGCCTTGAAGCGGATCGACTTGCGTTCCGGGATCCACACTTCGTCGCTCGGCTTCTTGGGATTGCGACCCTTGCGACCCTTGCGTTGAACCACTTCAAACACGCCGAATCCGCGCAATTCCACATGGCCATTTTCAATCAAATTAGCGAGCAAGGCTTCAAAGGTTGTATCAATAATCTGATAAGCCACCGACTGAGGAATGCCGTACGTCTTAGAAATCACCGTAGAGATATCACGACGGGTGCTGGTGGTTGGGATAGCACCCTCTTTAGCTTCGTTTTGTTTCATAAAAAGAATATCCTTAAAAACTGTTCACTTAGGCAAGAAGAGAGAGGATGGCATCCACTGCGGCTTCCGGCGCGATAATTGCCGAATCCTTCTCCGTGCGGCGACGCACTTCAAAGCCACCCTTCGCAAAACCCTTAGTGCCTGCCACAACGCGCACCGGGAAACCGATCAAGTCTGCGTCCTTAAACTTCACACCAGGACGTTCTGCGCGGTCATCGATAAAGACATCCACGCCCTTTGCTTCCAAAGCCTTGGCCAGGGCCTCTGCCTTTTCCACCACTTCCGGATTGTCGGTATCCAGGACCAACAACGTCACCTGATACGGTGCGACCGAAGCCGGCCAAATGATGCCATTTTCGTCGTTACTCTGTTCCACGATCGCCTGCAACGTACGCGACACGCCGATGCCATAGCAACCCATCGTCATGATGCGCGGTGCACCTGTTTCATCGAGATAGCTTGCGCCAAAGGCTTCAGAATACTTCGTGCCCAACTTAAAGCACTGGCCCACCTCTGTGCCGCGGCGAATCACCAAAGGCTTCCCGCACTTCGGGCAGGCATCCCCTTCAACGACCGTCACGAGGTCTTCATAAGCCAAGACCTTCGCATCGCGTTCCAACGACACATGCTGCAAGTGGAAGCCTTCCTTATTTGCCCCCACGACCACATCTGCTGCACCCTTCAGCGCTGCATCTGCGTACACGGGCAAATCCAAGCCCACCGGCCCGATCGAACCGCACGGACCTGCCGCCTGAAGAACAGTCGCTTCATCTGCTTCTTCAATCTTTGCCCCGCCCAAGAGACGACGCAACTTCAACGGATTCAATTCGCGGTCACCCGGCACCAACACCATGACAGGCTTGCCATTCGCGAGCACCACAAGGCTCTTCACAATCTGATCAATAGGTTTACCGAGGAACTTTGCCACCTCTTCGCAAGCGTGCTGGCCAGGCGTTGCCACCTCTTCTGCCGCGCCTGCTTCCGTAGTGTACGGAAGGGGCTGCACGATGCGTTCGGCGCGTTCTTGGTTGGCCGCATAGCCACACGTGTCGCAACTCAAAATGCCATCTTCGCCGCTCGAGGCAAAGACCATAAATTCGTGCGAGAAGTTGCCACCGATATCCCCGGTGTCTGCTTCCACGGGCTTAGCATCCAAACCCACGCGCTTGAAGATGCGCACATAAGCGTCGTACATCTTCTTGTAGCTCACGTCCGCCCCTGCTTCATCGGCATCGAAGCTGTAGGCATCCTTCATCAAAAACTCTTTACCGCGGATCAAACCAAAGCGCGGACGAATTTCGTCACGGAACTTATCCTGCATCTGATAAATAATGCAGGGCAACTGACGATACGACGAAATTTCGTTCTTTGCCAAAGCCGTAAAAGCCTCTTCTGCCGTAGGCGCGAGCACATACATCGCCTCCTTACGGTCGTTTAGGCGAAACATCCCCGGGCCCATGGTTTCCCAACGCCCCGACTGCTTCCACAATTCTGCGGGTTGCAAGATCGGGAAAAGCGTTTCCTGGGCGCCTGCGCGTTCCATTTCTTCTCGGACAATCGCTTCCACCTTACGCAATGCACGGATGCCGAGCGGCATATAAGTGTAGAGACCACCACCGAGCTTACGCAGCAAACCTGCACGAATCATTAACTTGTGACTGACAATTTCAGCATCCTGCGGCGCATCGCGCAACGTATTCAGCAGGGCCTGGCTCCAACGCATCATAGAAAAATCCTCTCAATTAACGTCTTGATTTCTAAAGACAAATCGCGCATAAGTATCTCAAATCCATAGAGAAAAATGCAAGCAAAAAAGAATCAATCCCGCAAAGTTTTGCACACCTTTTGGCGCCTCTGGCGCAGGAGGATGTGTGCAAAGGACAGCATGTGGGGATTAAAACCACAAAACACACAAAATACTCAAAAAAGGACTGCCAGTGTGGTTTTCCGCGAGCCACGCCATGCGGGCAGCAGCTAATCGCGGCGCGATGGCGCTTTCAGCGCCCCACGATTACTGCTCGCCCTCTAAGGACTGCATGTGTTTAGGTTTTCCACGGGGGAGCACAATCTTGACGTTCGCTACCGCTCTCCACGAGCATAGCTCGTTAACCAGCGGCGAAGCCTGCATCCATGCCGCCAGGCATTAACCACGAGCGCAGCACCGTTAACGGCTCTGCCGCTACCGCAGTGCGGCGGCGATGGCGGGGAAGCCGGCGGCCTCTGCCGCGGCGACGGCACGCGCACGGGCCACGGGGACATAGGCCAGGAAGCGAGGTTGGCCCACCGAAGCGAGGCGATAGAAGGCGCCGATGGCCTGAGTGAGACGTTGGACCACTGCGCACGGCAAGGCCGCCTTGAGCGCATCCAGGTCACGACCCGAGGCCTTGGCATAAGCCTGTAAGGCATCGGGCACCGCTGCCGCACCCCAGTCCGTGTACGGATCGAAGAGGAACGACGCCAAGTCATACAATGCAGGACCGCGCCGCATCCCCTGGAAATCAATGATACAGGGGCGTTGGTCATGCCACAAAATATTCGAACTCTGGAAATCGCGGTGCACGAGCACCTCAGGTTCTGCGAGCAATACCGCTTGGAGGCGTTGCCACTCCGCCTTTGCCTCAGGTGAGAAAGGCGCGACAAACTGTTCGTACAGCCCCACCTCCCAATCATAGAGCGCCTGGTCAAAGCGCGGTTCCAACGGCAAGTCGCCGATCTCCGCCTGATGGAATGCGGCCAACATCTCCATCACCTGCCCCAACATCGGACTATGCGGCGCGGGATGATGCCCGCAGGTGCACGTGTGCTCCTCGCCGTGATCATGGTCGCAGTCACAATCACACGTATGCTCTGCACCGTGGTCATGGCCGCAGGGACACGTTGGCACTGCTAAAGCCTCCCGCACTGTTTTCGCGTAGTGGTCCAACGTATCATCGCCGAAATCCTCCAACACCAAAAGATGCGGTTTATCCAAAATCACCTTCGGCACGGGCACCCCTGCGGCGGCGAGCGCCTTTGCGCAAGCGGCATAACGCGCATTCTCGGCGCGCCCCGCGGTTTCATAGGCGATTGCAATCACCGAACGGCGCGGCCCGACCAACCGCCAAAAGGTGCGTTGGCTTCCCCGCGTCCCCAACGGGATTACAATTGTCTCCTCCAACTTCCACTTCAGCGCCGTTAAGACCTTCTTCACTGCGGGCGCGGGCAAAACACCTGCCGCCTCGCCATAAGCGGCCAATGCGGGCACCTTCTTCACATCTCGATGCACCTGCAAATAAGCCTGCAACGTCCCTGCGTCATTCCAGTACGCCTCCTTCTGATAGGCAGCGCGGACAAATTTCCCTGCATACATCGCCGCATTAAAGGCCTCCACGACCGAACACATCGCCTGCTCTGCCGGCAAGAAGTCAATCACCTCAGGACTCAAGAGGCTGACGCCAGTAAAGGTGTACGTATGCTCCACCCCAGGCGTTGGCGAGGCCCAACACGTAATGCGGTCGGCATAATCAGCCTCCACCGTCCGCGGTCCGCGCTTCGCCTCCAACCATGCCGCCGCAAAGCCCCCCGATGCCTCAAAGGCCTCCATGAGCGGTTCTGGCCGACACGTGAAGACAATGTCCCCATTCACCAACCAAAAGGGCGCATCCGTCAAATATGGTTTTAGTGCTCGCAGGCACCCGCCTGTACCGAGGATTTCGGGTTCATGCAGCTCATGCAAAGAGAGCGGCCCCTCATAAGCGGCGATAAACTCACGAATTCGTTCAGGCAACCAATGCGTGTTGATAAAGACCTCACGCACCCCCCAGGTAGCCAATTGAGCCAAGGTGTGCGCCAATAAGGGACGATTCCAAATCGGCATCAAGGGTTTGGGCGTGGAGAGGGTCATCGGGCGCAGCCGTTCACCGAAGCCTGCTCCCAGTAAAAACGCGATGGTGGGTTGTTGCATCACAAAAAAACTCCAAAGAGAGAGAAAAAGAAAACCGCGCCGAGGAGCGCGGCCACAAAAACTGTGTTCGTTACGGCCGCACGCGATGAATCCGCACCCCTGCGACCACACCTGGCAACGCATGCGGTTTACGCACCGTGACCTCAGCCTCCAAAACACGCGCATCCACGGCAAAGGCCGCCTCAACAGCCAACTGCGCCGCACGTTCAATCATCTGACACTTCGCCGAGATCAACGTCTGACGCACGGCATCAATCACCGCGACATAGTTCACCGTATCGGCCAATTGATCACTCACCCCTGCGGGTGCAAGGTCACAAGTGAGCGTCATATCAAGAAAGAGTTCCTGCGGGAAGGTGCGTTCATGTGGCAAATCACCCACAATGCACTCCACACGCAGCCCCTCTAATACAATCTGATCACGCATGGGGATGCTCCTGATCTGTGGTGGGTTCTGCGATCGGTTCAAGCGTTGCCTCAGCCTCTGCCGACTCTGCTTCCATCAGTTCGCGGTTGTACTTGCGAATCATCCGAATCCGGAAGACGAGCCAACCCGACATCAAGAGCAGCACCGGCACAAAGATCCATAAAAAGCCCTGCTCATGCATGAGGACCCAATTCCGCGCCGCCAAAAAGCCCTTCAAAATAGCACGACTCCAGAACAACCACACCAGCGCCGCCGTGCCCAAAGCTGGCCCGAAGGGAATCGCCACCGCCTGTTCATCCGAAAGCCCCTTCACGCGGTTGTAAATCAAGACCCCGCATCCCATCACAAGCCCGATGAGCGAAGCCATGAGCATAATCCACAAAAGCCCTTGCCAACCAAAAATAGCGCCAAAGAGCATCATCCACTTCACGTCGCCGAAGCCAAAGGCATCCTGCAAAAAGATGCGTTCCCCCAGAAAGGCAATCGCAAAGCCAATCCCAAACCCGGCCAAAGCCCCGCAAAATGACGTGAGTAGCCCCTCATACCAGAGATTACTCCCATGCAATGCAGGAAACGCCCCCGCGACCACAAAGGTTAAGAGCGTTCCGCCCAAGGAGATACGGTCCAACAAAATTCGATGGTCAATATCAATCATGACATCCACCACCGTCGAGGCCACGAACAACCAGAAGAACGGGATTAACTCCGGAATTGAGAGCGGGTTCAACCCAAAGAGCTTTGGATTCCCCCACATCTGAAAGACCATTAAGAAGAGCACCGCCGTGATAGCCTCAATCGCAGGATAACGAAAACTAATCGGCGCCTTACAATTCGCGCACTTCCCCCGCAGGATAAACCACGTCAGCACAGGGATATTGTGATACCACGGGATCGTCTTACCGCAACTAAAACAGTGCGACCGCGGATAACTCACCGACTGATTCATTGGGATACGATAGATGCAGACATTTAAGAAGCTGCCGATAATCGCCCCGAGACAGACCACGAAGCCGATCGCCACACGCGACAACACCGTGGCCTCCTCCTCCGAAAGCGCCATCAAAAACTCAGCCATGGTGCGCCACCTCTGCTTCGACTGCGGCCAACATCGCCTCGCGATCTGCGCGAATGCCATCCGTCCAATATTCAAACGAGAGCGCCCCCTGCTCCACCAACATCCGAATGCCGTTGGCACAGCGCGTTCCCCCTGCCTCACGATAGGCGCGCATCGTCGGCGTTTCAGGTGCGCCTGGCGGGATGACAATATCATAAAGCACCTGATCTGCGCGGAAAGCCGATGCCGGAGCCGCCGCCTCAGGCATAATTGCGAGCCCACTCGGCGAACACTGCGCCACCAAATGCGCCTCAGCCAAACGCGCCTGCGAGATGACCTCAGCGCGACACACGGTGGTTTGAGAGATTTCGGTGGCCAATTGAGCCGCGCGGTTGGCATCCACATCGATGAGACCGAGCCACGTTGCGCCACCATGTGCAAGCGAAAGTGCCACTGCGCGACCAGCGCCACCGCAGCCAATCACTGCCGCCGTGTCCCCCTGCGGAGAAAAGTCCAATAACGCCTTTGCGGCGGCCAAGAAGCCCGGGCCATCCGTATTATGGCCATACATCTTGCCCTCTTTGAAACGCACCGTATTGACCGCGCCTAAGCGTTGGGCCTCAGGTGTGAGCACATCCATCATCGGTACGGCCAATTGCTTATGCGGGATTGTCAGATTCACGCCCTCCAGCCCCTCCTGAGCCAAAGCCACTAAGGCCTCCTGCAAAGTTTCTGGCGGCACATCCCGACGCGTATACTCACCCTCAAAGCCAATCACACGAAAGCTTGCCGTATGCATAATCGGCGAAAAGCTGTGACCGATGGGATGACCGAGCACGGCAAAACGTTTCATTGTACTCTTCCGTAAAAAGGTGATGAAGCCCGTCTGCGGAGCAAACGGGCGTAAGGATTATTCTTGAGCCATTGCGATGGATCCCGATCGCGAGATATCCATCACATCAAAGGGGTGCAACAACGTAAGGAACTGTTCGACCTGCATCTGCGAACCCACCATTTGAATCGTCAATGAGTCCGGATGCACGCCCAAGACCTTTGCTCCGAAGAGCATCGCCACTTCGATGACTGGTGCGCGACCCGTTGCACGCGTGCCCACCTTCACCAAGAGCGCTTCACGGTCAATGTGCGGCTTTGCCGTCACATCCACCACGCTAAAGACATCAATTTGCTTCGCCAACTGCGCCACCACCTGCGTGATGACCCCTGGCTCACCAGGGATACCGATTGTCATCTTCGAAATCGAAGGATCCGTCGTTGGGCCCACATTCAACGTCTCAATGTTGTAACCGCGGCCGGAGATATGGCCAACAATCCTTGCCAACACGCCAGGACTATTTTCCACCAACACATTTAAGATATGTCTCTGCATCGTACTTACTCCTTAGGCTCGCGGGGGAAGAATCATCTCCGAGAGCGCTGCTCCAGGCGGAACCATCGGCAACACATTCTCGTCCTCTGCGACAATGCACTCAATCAACCACGGATGCGGGTCATTAAAGGCTTCATTAAAGACCGCCTCAGCCTCTTCCAACGTCTTCACGCGCTTACTGCGAATGCCATAAGCCTCTGCCACCTTCACGAAATCAGGCAGATAGGTCGGCTCCGCTTCATCACACGTGATACGTTCATTCGTCGGACGATTATTCGGCGTCAGAATGGTTGCGCTGTGACGACCACCATAGAAGAGATCCTGCCACTGGCGCACCATGCCCAAGTGCGAGTTGTTCAAAACGACAAACTTCACCGGCAGCTTATGTTCCACGGCCACGACCAATTCCTGGATATTCATCTGGAAGCCACCATCACCATTGATGGAAACCACCAGTGCATCCGGCGTGCCCAACTGCGCACCGACCGCCGCCGGCACACCAAAACCCATCGTGCCCAAGCCACCCGAGCTCAAGAAGGTGCGCGGACGCGTATAACGATAGAACTGCGCCGCCCACATCTGGTTCTGACCCACGTCCGTGACGATTGTGGCCTTGCCTGCAGACGCGCGGTCAATTGCCTCAATCACCGCCTGCGGCAACATCTTACCATCCTTACGCGGCAAGTAAACTGCGGGCTTCTGTTCACGCCACACGGCGATTTGCTTCAACCATGCCGAGCGGTCCACCTTACGCACGAGCGGCAACAAGGCCTCCAAGGTCTGACGCAAATCTGCGCACACAGCGATATCTGCGCCGACATTCTTACCGATTGCCGAAGCATCCACATCAATATGTGCAATCTGTGCCGAACAAGCAAATTCCGACGTACGGCCCGTCACACGGTCATCAAAACGAGCACCTGCAGAAATCACCAAGTCAGCCTGTTGGATCGCCTGGTTAGCCGCCACCGAACCATGCATGCCCACCATCCACATCGAGAGCGGGCTCGTTTCAGGGAAAGCACCCAAGCCCATCAACGTCGTGCAGACAGGGATATCATACGTCTCAGCGAGCGAACGCAGTAAGGAGCAGCTATTCGAGACAATCGCACCACCACCCACATAAAGCACCGGACGATGCGACTTATTGATTGCCTCTGCCAAACGGGCCACCTGCTCAGGCGGCGGCAAAAGCGTCGGCTGATAAGCACGGATTGCGACATCCTGCATGCTCACATCCGGACGGAGCGTATACTGTTGCTGAATATTCTTCGGGATATCAATCAATACAGGACCCGGCTTACCCGTGCTTGCGATGAAAAAGGCCTCAGCGATAATACGCGGCAAATCATCCACCGAACGCACCAAGAAATTGTGCTTCGTCACGCCACGCGTAATCCCCGTCGTATCGGCTTCCTGGAAGGCATCCGTACCGATGAGATTCATCGCCACCTGACCCGAGATCACCACGAGCGGCACACCATCCATCATAGCGGTTGCCAAACCCGTCACAGCATTCGTAGCACCAGGGCCAGACGTCACCAATGCACAGCCCACCTTACCCGTGGCACGTGCATAACCATCAGCCATGTGAATTCCGCCCTGCTCATGGCGCGGCAAGACAAACTTCAACGGCGAATCGTAAAGCTTGTCAAAAATATCGATTACCGTGCCACCGGGATACCCGAAAAGCACACTGCAACCATTGCTAATTAAACCGTCCACCACGCACTGAGCGCCGCTACGGCCCTGCTTTCGGAGCATCTCTTGCGTCAAGCTCTCACCGGAAACACTTCCAGGACGGCCAACGAACTGCTGATATTGGGGGGCCTGAGTCATAATACTACCTTTCAGTCTATAGGCTGATTGGGAAAAAGGGAAAGCGTCGGCGGGTGCTAGAAAGAGCATCTGCCGCCGAGGATTCAACGCATTACATTAGAGTTCGTAGCACCAACCGTGCTCATCGGCGATACGGCCAAACTGAATATCCTGCATCGTGTCATGCAACTTCCGCAGGTTGGGGCCGCAGTCAGTCTTCGAACCGACTTCAATCACTTCGCCATTGCGATGGACTTCGCACACCGGCGTAACCACTACGGCCGTGCCGCAAGCGCCGATTTCAGAGAATTCGCGAAGCTCCTCATAAGGAATCTGACGGATTTCCACCTTATGACCCAAGTCCGCGGCGAGCTGTTGCAGCGACAAATTCGTCACCGAAGGCAACACCGAAGAAGACTTTACGGTCACAAACGTACCATCCGCCTTAAAACCGATAAAGTTGGACGTGGCGAACTCTTCCACGCACGTATGCGTCTTAGCATCCAGATAGAGTTCCACCGGGAAGCCCATGTGCTTTGCCTTCTCATGTGCGAAAAGGCTTGCAGCATAGTTGCCACCCACCTTCACATCACCCATGCCCTGAGGCGCGGCGCGATCATAATCATCAAAGATAATCGCACGCACAGGCTTGATACCGCCCTTGTAGTAATTGCCCATCGGCATTACCATCATAATAAAAGTATACTCATTGGCAGGCGCCACGCCAATCTGCGGACCCGTACCAATTAAAAGCGGGCGCACATACATCGATGCACCGCAGCCATACGGCGGCACAAAGTCAATATTGTCACGCACCACGCGCTTCAGCGCATCCAAAAATAACTCCGTCGGCACCGGCGGCATCACCGTCTTGCAAGCGGTACGCTGCATACGCTCCGCATTAGCCTGCGGACGAAATGCCACGATTTTGCCATTCTTCTGACGAAAAACCTTCAAACCTTCAAAGCACTCTTGACCATAATGAAGGCACCCAGCGGCGATCGACATAGTAATCGTGGGCTCATTCACGAGCTCCCCGCCATCCCAAGCACCATTCTTCCACGTATAACGGATATGACTCCGCGTGGGCATATACGCGAACCCAAGGTTCGACCAATCAATTTCTGCCATTTTAGCTGTCTCTTTCTCCAGGCACGTCTGTGCCAATCTCAAAGCATGTTCCACCGTTGCGGCCCTTACAGCCGCGCGTGTTCCATCAAAAGTGTGTTCATTGACCGCCACAATCCCGCGATACGCCACGGCGATATAGACGCGCCCAACGGGCTTTTCGGGCGTTGCGCCCCCCGGCCCTGCGATTCCCGTTACGGCGATCCCCAGCGACACTCCCAGTAAATTGCACACGCCCTGCGCCATCTCTTCAGCGCACTCCGCACTCACAGCTCCCATGGTGGCGAGCGTCTTTGCGGACACGTTCAGCAACTTCTGTTTAATGCGATTCTGATACGCCACCACAGCGCCATCAAAGACATCGCTTGCGCCAGGAATAGCGGACAAAAGCCCGCTCACGAGCCCACCTGTGCAGGATTCTGCGGTGCCAAGGTGCACACCACAAGCACGGCACTTTTCAAGCAACTGCCGTGCGTATTCCATACATTTGTCGGTAAAGACTCCATCCATAACTACATCATAATACCATAATACCAATCCAAGTGGCAAGTGGGCGCCTGCGGCGCAGGACTGCATGTGGGGATTAAAACCACAAAACACACAAAACACTCAAAAAAG
>JAEIGA010003874.1_pt1 | contig 23254 bp, 24 predicted proteins | sample 9270691 | NCBI WGS metagenome assembly JAEIGA01 (sample SAMN17057246, study PRJNA624740) | gut metagenome | biome: biome; isolation source: fecal sample | host: Bos grunniens | place: China: Xizang | collected 2019 | reverse complement strand
TTTCAAAATAAGTGAATTTTGACTTGCATAATGTGAATAAGGTGGTATCATACCCGCACCTCTTAAGGTCGATTTGCCGCAGCCACGAAAAATCAACCCACTAACAAGAGATACAAGACAATGAGCGAAATCAACGTCAACGACTTCAAGATTAACGAGAAGGACACCGGCTCCACCGGTTTCCAGGTTGCTGTGCTTACCAAGCGCATCGCCCACCTTACGCAGCACCTCATCGAGAACAAGCACGACCACTCTTCTCGTCGTGGCTTGCTTATGATGGTGGCTCGCCGCCGTAAGCTTCTGGATTATGCCAAGCGCACCGACAACGAGCTCTACAAGAGCCTGCTCGTTCGTCTTTCCCTCCGCCACTAATCGCGAGATTCAAGGAGGAGGTTCTGCAAGTCAGAAACCTATTCATAAAAAACCGCAGAGAGGTCGAACTCTGCGGTTTTTTATGTTTAGGAAAAGCACGTTGAAAGGGAATCAGGAGCGCTGTAATTGGGTAGCCTCAGGCAAGGCACCTACCTCTTCTACCGCTTCATTGCGATGCATCATAGGCACGTATATCTTGCGCGCGAAAAGGGGAGTCATCAGTTCCTCTTTCATTGCAACACTACACACCACCTTCGCCAAAGCAGCGGCGTAGAAAATAGTATTGAATAACTTTCCGAATGAACCGGCCGAAACATAGAACAGCACCATTTCACCAATAAACGGCATAATGGCAAGGTATATAAACTCCCTGCCTTTGACTGTTTTCAATGCAAAACACACTCTGAAAATGTAGAAGAAACACCCTAGCGACCAAACAATGATAATCCCCAATCCGACAAAGCCGGTTCTATGAATCGCAGTAATCACACCACTATGCCATACACCGGTTTCGGCGAAAAAGCGTTGATCGCCGCCACTCATCTTACCTCGATTCATCGAAATAGTGGTTAATCGAAGCTGGTACATGGATTGACCGAAGCCATCACCCCAGACATAGTCCTTAATATACCCTTCCGATGGGGTCAGTGCCCAACGCCACATTTCAAAACGCCAATCCAATGAGTGTTGTGCACCGCCGGTAATTTCTTTATCCTCAATTTCCACACCGGGAACAGCAGTCAATACGCGTTTAGCACCGTAAGGCAAATCATCCAACATCTTTTCATTGGACAAATACACCAAAAAGCCCCAAACCGCAAAGCAAGAACAAACTAAAAGCACCACTTGTCTGTGTACAAACGACAAGCTGTACACATACACAACTGCATTCAAAATATTTTCACGGAAACCGGTCATAGCAATAGCCATACATGCGCCCATGACTAAAACCAATTTCCACGGCGAAACAACAATACCAATAACCGGGAATTTAGCAAACAAATAATAAAAGGTCACATTACCGACACCGGCAAAGGGAGAATAACGCGTTGTCTCAGCCAATTCCGTTGAATAACCGCCACCCAACACCAATCCTTTGGCACACATAAGGACAGCCATCCCCAAAGATACTAGGAATGTCCATTTAAGAACCTTAATTAAAGAATTCAATGTTATCGGGATTAAACTGAGCGCCAAATAAGCGACCATGCTGCCAATAGCCCATAAATACTCCTTGCCACCTACTTCCGCATAACCTTCATCCGTAATGCTGGTAAAAATCCTCAGCGTGACCGGATTCATGACCCACGTAGACAAAAAGTACACCAACAAACCACCATTCAAAATATCCAGCGGCGCAAAACCATTCCACGTTGTTTTTACGTAGCCCATCACTGACATGAGTAGCCAATAAATCAAGACGACTCCACAGATAACGAACGGAAATGGGAATTGTTTCAGCATCGACAAATCCATCAACGCCATCACCGGTGGCACCAAGAAGATAAGCCACCAGCAATTCTTCCCCAAATAAATCAGGAAGAAAGTGCCCACGATCAACACAATGGGCATCATAGCAGCCTGAGCACCATCAGAAGCCAAGGAGCCGGCCACAAAGGCAAGTATGGCCAGCAGCAAGAAAATAACGATATTCTTGAATGCTCCTCCCATAGGTAACTGATGATGCTCAGGTGTTACTCAAACAGAGCGCTTACAGCGCAGAAGGAATTTCTTTACCGAGGTCGGACGCCTTGCGGCCCTTACCATCACCGGCAATACGCTCAAGCACCACATCGCGATAGCCCATACCACCCGGAATCATCGGGAGCACGTGCACGTCATGAGGAACCATCACATTAAGCACATACGCCTCCTTGGAAGCCAACATGCGCTCAATGGCGGGAGCCAGCTCCGAGGGCTCAACCACTCGCTCGCATTTAATACCGAAGCCGGCACATACCACCGGGAAATTCGGATACAGAACATCCGGCGTGTGGTGGGTCGGGTCATACTGCTCGGTCGGATCCGCAAGGAATGTATTGGCGCGGTGAGAATCATACTTCAAATCCTCCCACTGCACCACCATACCCAAGTGCTGATTATCCAAAATAATGCACTTAATCGGCATATGTTCGGTGCGGATGGTACCAAGCTCCTGCACATTCATCAGGAAAGAGCCATCGCCATCAATATTGACAACAGGCAGCTCCGGACAAGCCACATGAGCACCCATTGCAGCAGGCAGACCGTACCCCATGGAGCCAAGCCCTCCGGACGTAGATAAACGGCGGGGTTTCTCAAAGCGGTAGAACTGTGCTGCAAACATCTGGTGCTGTCCTACACCCGTACAAATGATGGCGTCTTGATTACCGAGCTGGCGGTACAGCTCCTCAATAACGGCCTGCGGAGCAATCTCTCGCTCGCGAGTCTCATAGCAAAGGGGATAGTCCTTCTTCCACTGCTCAATGATACCAAACCACTCCGGACGGTTCTCCACAGCATATTCACGCACCGGATAACCGGCCTCCTCAAGCTTGGCGTTAAGGTACTGCAAGGCCGCTTTCGCATCCGCGCGAACCGCCAAATCCACCTTCTTGTTCTTATTCAACTCCGCAGCATCGTAATCCACGTGAATAATCGTAGCATGCTCACAGAATGTCTTTACGGCACCCGTCACACGGTCATCGAATCGAGCGCCGATAGCCAAAACAACGTCCGCCTCGTTCACAGTATTATTAGCATACACAGCACCGTGCATACCCAACCAACGAACGGAAAGAGGATGACTCTCCGGCATAGTACCCACGCCCATCAAAGTCGTAGCAACCGGAATTTGCAAACGCTCAGCAAACTCACGCAGCTCCTCTGCAGCGTCAGCTATCACTACGCCACCGCCTGCATAAATAGCAGGGCGCTTAGCCTTCATCAACAGGGGCAATACGGCATCCAACTTCTCCGTAGGCAAGGGCAATACAGGATTATACCCCGGCAAATCCATAGGAGCGTCAAAATCAGGCACAAACAACCCCTCCTGGAAATTCTTGGGAATATCAATCACAACAGGACCGGGGCGACCGGTGCGAGCAATATAAAAAGCTTCCTTAATCACGCGAGGAATATCCTCCAGCTTGGTAATGAGGCAACTATGCTTCACGATAGGAGCCGTCATACCGAACACATCCGTCTCTTGGAAAGCAGAGCTACCGATAAGGCTGCTACCTACCTGAGCAGTAATGGCCACCATCGGGATAGAATCCAAATAGGCATCTGCAATGGCGGTTATCATATTGGTAGCACCGGGGCCGGAGGTAGACATACAAACACCTACCTTGCCGGTGACACGGCCATACCCCTCAGCGGCAAAAGCACCACCTTGCTCGTGGCGGGGAAGAATCGTACGAATAGACGGCTCGTGGCTGAGTGCCTGATGCATCGGCATACTGGCACCACCGGGATAGGCAAACACCACCTCCACGCCTTCACGCACCAAGCTCTGCACCAGGGCCTCAGCCCCGTTCATCATTTTTGCGGAAGACTGCTTATCGGTATTGGAACTGCTCATAATTTGTGTAGATTAAGGAGTGAAGTCATATGAACCGGTGTTTTTACCCCGGCGCGTGTCTATTCTACCAAAAGGAAGCGCTGTTGAAAAGTTTTTTTTCATGCATCGAGCAACAGAATCAGCATTAACATAACAGCATGACACAATCAACACTCCCACAGAGCGGAAAAGCAAGCTAATATGACGACATGTCGAGCCTTTTCCGTTTCCTTATTTTTTGCTTATTGCTACCGGCAACAGCCTCAGCTCAGCACGTTGTCATGCACCAAGAAATCAACAACGATAGCGGCGGGCTGAGTGCATGGTTAAACATTCCATCCAGGCTTGATTTACACCTCTTTCAAGCGGCTGACTTTCGTTTACAAATCATCGACAACGGTGATTTCTGCACACGTTACAAAAACATACAGGAAGCGATGCAACTCAATCAATGCGTAGCAGGCGTCAATGGTGGCTTTTTCGGTGATACAGAGGAACGTCGCCCGCTGGGATTATTGATATCTGACAGCTCACTCATCTCCCCCATAACAGATCAAGGCTTCATTGCCGCCGGCGTCGTCTATGATACCGGAACCGGCATAAAATTAGAGAGACGAAAAAAGCTCAGCACCCCCATCAAACAAATGAAGCAGGCCATCCAATCCGGCCCCTTTCTTGTGGAAGATAACAAACGCGTAAGCGGGCTGAACAAAACACGCCGCGCTCGTCGCACCTTCATCGCAACAGATGGCAAAAACACGTGGTGTTTAGGGTGCAGCACCTCACTCACACTGCATGAATTAGCCACATGGCTCACCGCCATAAAGCTACCCAACGGCAACCCCATCCGCGCCGCGTTAAACCTGGACGGAGGTACATCCAGCAGCTATTGGAACGCCACAGATGGCACACACGTGCCGGCATTCCGCAACGTGCGCAATTACGTAGGCATACGCCCTCGCAATGCGCACTGATTCAACCTTCGCTGTAAACAAACTCCACGACCGCGCCCTTTGCCAGCAGCAAGGCAAGCTCATTCACATCAGCCGGTTGCAATTGAACAACGGCTCCGGCTATGGACTGAGCACCGGTCAGGGAAACCCCGTTTTCCAAGCGAATCACTCGCTCAGAAGCCAAAAACTGCACCGCATGAGGCGGCAGTATACCACCTTCAATGTAACCATCACGAGCCTCTACTCGGGTCTCCACGTTACGCTCCCGCTTAGGCAGTTGCTCCGTCTTAATATCGTACGTAGCAATCAAGTTATCTTCATCCCACACCGTCAGTTCCTGCAGACGAACATCTATTTTCGCATGCAGCTGCATTTTCACAACCACCAATTTTTGGCCGGCTTTCAAGGCGGAAGGATTAACCAAGCCATTGAGCAAAATAATCAACTCGGAGGCACATCCGGTCTTCGTCGCAATTTTCATCAACGTATCACCGGAGCTCACTTGGTAAATTGAGGCATTGGGGTGAAAACGCGAAAGATACCGCCGTACATTTACAGCTCCGGTCAATTTCCTTGCTTCACGCCCGACTATCCCCGGCGTGTTAATAAACGGACGCAAAAGTGCTATCGCATCTTCCATTTTTTGCTCACTTATCAAGCGACGCGCCTGCTCAATTTCCGGCGGGCGCTTGGGCCACAGCGAGTAATTCTTCTCCTGTGCAGCAGCCTCCATCAGCAGATTAAATGAGGCCGCGACGCTTAAAATCAAAGATATTGATTTCATGTGATTGTTGGATCATTTCAATCATAAAACAAAGCAGAGACACTTCCCAGGCATCATCCACCCCTAAAATTACAGCGCGATAGCAATCGCCATTTTTTGCTGCATCCGCCACCATACGGTCGCCGACTTCACGCACGTCTTCATGTAAATACTCCACCCGCACATCAGAGCGCTGAAGGCGGAATCCATACTTCAACAATGCCTGCAACTTGGCCCCACGCTGCTTCATCCATTCCATGAATTGACGGGCCTCGGCAGAGAAGCCCTCCATTTCCACCCCCAACAAATCCGCAGGGCGTAATATACGAGGACGGCTGGCCTCAACCCACCCGGAGCGCACGCGACAATGCCCTACCGAATCCATGGGTTCGCTGATGAGCAAAAACTCAAAACGAGTATCACCGAAAGTATCTATGCGACGTTCCGGCGCATACAAGATACGAGTATTCTGAATAGCATAAGCTGTTTCAGCATCATCCATACTCAAAACACCCGTTTTTAACCTGTACGGGCGACTCCTCCAGCAGGAGAAGCCGCCCATATTCAGAAAAGTTAACCTACTTGACAATCAGGCCTGATTAGCCTTGATGTAAGCTACAACATCCTCAACGGACTTGAGCTTCTCAGCATCCTCATCGGGAACTTCAACGGAGAACTTCTCCTCGAAGGCCATAACGAGCTCAACCGTATCAAGAGAATCAGCACCGAGGTCCTCGATGAACTTAGCGCTGGAGGTTACCTTCTCGGGGTCAACGCCGAGCTGCTCGACGATGATTTCCTTTACTTGTGTTTCAATGTTGTCGGACATAAGATGTGCTTTTGTTTAAGACGGCTCTATATTAGCGCATATCATACCAATATGCAACCCAAATTTGCGCAAAAACAAAAAAAAGCTTTAAGACCACTCGTTTGCCACGGCCAACATCCCCTTGAACATTAGCCTTGCATCTACTTCAGTTGTCACATTTAACTCATTGTGCAGCAAAGCAGCATCACCTCCGGTCAATATAATCCTCGGCTTTACGGGAAGCTCTTCACATATTTTGGACATAATGCCATGTACCATACCACAAAATCCGAAAAAAGCTCCGGATTGAATAGCCTCCACGGTATTTTTCCCTATCGCAGGAATCTCACCGGCAAGTGAAACCGAAGGCAGTTGCGCCGTCTTGCTGTGCAAATACCCTGTAAACGCGGACAATCCCGGAGCTATAGCACCGCCCACATACGTAGGTAAGCCATCGCGTTCAAGCAGAACGTCGAAGGTCACCGCCGTCCCGGAATCAATCACCATACTCGGAACCGATCCATCAGCCATGGCACCCAACACATTGGCAATACGGTCCGCCCCCAGCGTAGCTACCCCGGGATAATCAAACTTCAGCTTCTTTGAAGAATTATGTTTAATAAAATGCACCGGAGCACAGAAACACCGCTCTAACACCTCGCGAGATGCAGGCACCACACTACTCACGAACACGGCATCGTAATCATTAACCGGCAACAAATTACGCACAGATTCGACACTGATATCCGAAGTCGGCAGTACAGCAAGCTCACCGTCAATCCTGCCATCATGTGATATCAGGAATTTTGTACGTGTGTTAGAGTTATCTATAAGAAGAACCTTTTTCCCCTTCGTTTTCATACAAAAAAACGAGTCTCCACATCATCTACAATTCGAGCAGAAGCTCCGCCTCGGGCAGCTCTTTGCATAGCATTCTTCATACCGGACCACGCCGCGGCTTGATTATCCAGCAAAGCGCGTACAGCTACGATAAGCTCAGCAGATGTCTGCACGGCAATTCCTGCACCATCCAGCTGCAGAAGTGCCATATTTCCCTGCTCTTGCCCGGGCAAAGCATAGTTGATAATAACCGGCAAGTTCATGGAATAGGCCTCAAACACGGTTGCAGCACCGGCTTTACCGATATAGAGGTGGGCGGACTCAAAAAGGGACGCCATATCATCCGTTTTATCCCATACACGTACTCGGGAGCACTGCAAATCCTTTAACAGCCCTGCCCTTTCCCCGGCCAGCACGGTTATGTTGCACCCGGGAAACTCGGACAACAAACCGCAAACATCCTCACGCACTCGACGTATAGGAGCAAAAGCTCCGTACACAATGTGGACGTCATCTGCAGTAGGAATAGTTGCCAGAGACAGTCTGCCATCAAACATGCTTTTGACGGGGAACCCGGCAACCTTCAGACGTTCTTTCGGCAATGCGTAACGGTCATGCACCATCTCACAGGAATACTCATCCGGCAAATAAATCACATCGGCCTGTGAAAGCATCCAAGGTCTACTGATTTCCAGGGCATCTGTCACCACCATCCCGTACGGCACCTTCATGATTCCTTCCTGCCGCAAAGCATCCAACATGTAGCCATACAGCGGGTACGTGCACAACACGACATCCGGCTGCATCTCCCCCAATAAACCTGCTATGTACTCCGTCACCTTCCTCAAAACGGGAGAATACGGCTTCGACGCCCAATCTGCAGTATCCGTTTGCGCATAAGTGATCCCCCATACCCAAGGGGCTGAGCGCACGCAAAAATGATAAAACTTTTGAGTCAGCTTAAATATCCTGGGGCTACTTTCTTTACAAGGGTCAACACACCATGTCTGCCACCCCCGCTGCTCAGCAGCCTGGGCTATCGCTCGCGCTGCTGAGTTATGACCTTCACCGTACCCAACAGTCAACAACAATAACTTCGGAGCTTGTCGCATAAACATGTATTATAAAAGAAGCCTCGACCCGTCCTACGGATCGAGGCTGATTCATAAAAGCGAATGTATTAGGGACCGATCTTGCTCGGGCGACCTTCAATGATACCACGCTGCGGCACGTGAATCACATCGTTCGGGCTGAGCGGAATAGCTCGGTCATGCGCGCTGAAGTAATCATAGGTACGCGTCACGCCCTTACGAGTAACCTGGATGTGGCGAGAACCATGGTCGGTAATATCACCACACTCTATCAACGCCTCAATCAGCGTAATACCGGGGCGATACGGCAGATTTTTCTTAGATGCCACGTTACCGGTGATTTGAATGTAGCGTTTATTGAGGTCCTCAATCTCCTTAGGATCACCCACCTGAGCAGAGACGATAGGCTGGGAATATATCTTCTCCTCGATATACTTGGCGCGTACCATATCCTCAATCTGGCGAGCAGTCTTACCTACGGCGCGAATGCGGCCGGAAAGATGCGGCAGGGACAGAGTACCGTCATCCTGACTGATGTAGTACTCACCATCAACGTTCGACTTATCCTCTGCAGGGATATTGCGGAACGTGAGCACGATTTTGGAACCGGGCTTCGTTGTTTGCTGCGGAGCAGCGTCTGCGCTCGGCAGCATCATGAAAACCGCAAGGATTGCCATGATGGCCGCGCGAAATACTGTAGCTACTTTATTAGCATTCATACCTGATATTGGTTTGGGGGTTGACATCAATACAAATCAGCGTCTGAATCAGAACTCGGCTTAGGCTCCTCCTTACGCAGCACGGCAGTAGGAGCGGCTGCGGTGGAAGAAGCCAGCGGCTCTGCCGGACGGGGCGCGCCCACATTCGGCTCCTTGCGCTGATTATCATTGGTGTAGTATGAGTAGTAAGTTGTGTAGTACTGATACTGCGTATCGGCGCTGATATCAACATTATTCATAACGAGGCCCATAATCTGGCCACCCACGTTCTGAATGATGGACTTCGTGCGCAGCAGTGCCTTGAGAGGCATCTTACGGGGCTGCAACACTACCAAAGTAGCGTCAACCTTGCTGACCAAGAGGGATGCATCACTCACACCCAGCACCGGCGGCGAGTCGAAGAACACGATATCGAAACGCTTGGATACCTCAGCCAGCAATTGAGACATACGGTATGAACCCAGCACACCGGAGGGGTCAATCGGCTGCGGTCCGGAAGGCATCAGGTAAAGATTCGGTACCTTGGTGCGGAAGACTACGTCCTTCAGCTCCATATCGCTGGTAAGGTAGTTGGAAAGACCCACATTCCCCTCAATCTCCGCATAGCGAGCCAAACGCGGGCGGCGCATATCAGCATCAATCATCAGCGTACTGTAACCGGCAGCTGCATACACATATGCCAAATTACTGAGCGTCGTCGTCTTACCTTCACCGGCGTTGGCGGATACCACGGCAAATGTGCGAGCCTTGTACAAAGTCTTCTTAAGCTCAATATTCGTGCGCAAGATGCGGTAGGCTTCAGCATCCGGGCTGTTACCATCCTGCAGCACCAGCAAACCGGCATCCTGGGGAATCACACCCAGCACCGGCAGTGCCAAATGACGCTCAGCATCTTCAAGAGACTTCACGGATGTATCGAAGTAGTTATACACAACGGCCACCACAACACCGGCAATCAAACCCACCACGGCACCGACAATCAGGTTCAACTTGATGTTCGGGCTCGTGGGTGCACCGGCCACAGACGGAGTGCTGTACACCTCAACGATGGAGCGGCGTGCGTTCAGGCGCATTTTGTCCTGGAGCAATTTACCGTACAACTGGTCATGAGTACGCTTAGCATTGGCGTAATCTTCCTGAGCTTGGATAATCTCACGCTCCTCAAGTTTGAGACCACGGAGAGCTTCATGGGCTTCCTTAATGCGTACGCCAAGGTTCTCCAATTCTTTCTCCTTGGCAACAAGCTGCTTCTCCATGGCATCGCGCATATCAACAAGCCCCTTGTAAAGGTCTTGACGCGTGCTGTTGTGCTTTTCATCCAGGCGAACCACGACAGGGTGACGCTCGCCGTAACCGGCCAACAGCTTCTGGGCTCGCTCTTCTTCCTCCTGACGATAGGTCTCATTAAGCGAACGAACACGGGAAGATGCATAGGACTCAGCAGACAACAGCTCAGAGTTCACAACATACTCAAGCAAATCTTCATCTTTGAGGCCTTTGAGCTGCCCGACATGCACGCGCATTCTCTCAAGCTCATTGATGAGCTGCGTTTGAGCAGATTGCAACTCGCGGTACTTTTGTTCCTCTGCACCGCTGGAAGACACGGCACCGGAGCCACCGTTCCACATACCAACCAGATATTTACCGGTGCTGATAATGTAGCGCACGGCCTCCGCCTTGTTATCGAGGTCATCAGCACTGCGGGTGAAGACCTCCTGACGGTCGCTGATGGCATCCTGAATCTGCTTATTTTCTTGGCGATCGCGAATTTCGCGATAGGTTTGAGTCACCTGATTACACACCTCACAAGCCGTAGAGGCATTAGAGGAGCTCACGATGATATCCACCATATTCGTACCACGAACCGGCATCACCTTAATCATGCCGGCAAGCATACCGGCTGCACCCTCAGGGCTGGTCCCCCACTGCTTGGGCAGGTTAAGCTTCTTCGCCACCTCTACCAAGTTACGTTGTGATACAAGAACCTCGAACTGAGTCGTCATGTACTCCGTACCGGCTGCGTGGGAGCGTACGGGGCTCTCTGCGCCGCCACCGGCCGTAATATCGATTGTCTCACCCGGAGGCTTGATTTCAATACGCATCGAACTCGTGTACATGGGCGTAGACAGTTTGGTAATAACTGCACAGCTCACGAATACAAGTAAGAAAACGAACAAGGCCTCCTTCCAACGCGTGCGTAATATCTGAAGATAGTCCTGCGCGTGAAGAATAGCCTCTGCCTGCTTGACCGGGGGTGTATTTTCCGCCATTTTTTGCTATACTGCTAGAGATAAAAAGGGAGTGGAACCGCGCACGTTGCAACAGATTCCACTCCCATATTAACGTTGGATTAGAAAGAGTAGCTCAGACCGGCAGAAACAACGTTTCTGTAGTAGTCATCTACACCGTGGTTGGCCTCTGAATCAGAGTATGTGTAGTTATAACGAAGGTTACCGGAAAGCGTCTCCGTAAACTTGTAATTTACACCGGCGAAAGCTGTCCAAGTCGTGCGACCGGTATCCTCAGCACCGTTCGTGCCATCAGAGTAAGAGGCATCGAACAAGGACGTACCCAAGCTAAAGGACATACGCGGAGTAAACTGGTAGGAGCAGTCCACACCCAAACGCCACGTCATATCAGACAAATAGTTGGACTTGGAGTAGCGATTGTAGGTATCCACGTTCTCGTTATCAAGAGAGAGGTAAGCGCGCATGCTCACACCCTTGGTCAACTGGCGGTTGTAACCGAAGCGGATGTTGGGGTAAACATTGGTCTCACCGTCAATGAACTTGCACTGAGAACCCAAGCTCAGGCTCACGCTTGCAATCGGGCTGAGGGCGTGGCTGATGCTGAGGTTCGTGTACAGGCTGTTGGAGTCCAAGCCCTCGCTACGAGCCTCCTGGCGCCAAGTGGTGGACACGCTGTACGTGGTACGGGCAGACTGACGATAGTTCAAGGACAAGCCGGCAGTGAAGTACGTACGGTCGTCCACCTCGTAATCAGAATCCGTGTACACGTTGCCACTGTAACCGAAATTAGCAGTCCAGCTCCAGCGACAATCAATCGTCTGGGAGTAGCTGTTGGAGAGATTCCAGTTAAGGCAATCACCCTGAGTATTGGCTGCGGAGATACCGTTAGCGTAATCAGGCTCCGGGGAGTAGCGCAGCGTGAAAGAGCCGGAGTACTGGCTCATGCTGGAGAACGCATGGCTCAGCTGAGCCGTCACAGAGATATCGGAGAAATTGCGCTGATCCGTACCGTTAGCGGTCTTATTGTAAAGCTGACCACCCAACTGAGCGCTGTAGGAGCGCTTCGTTACAGACTCGTTATCAGCATAAGAGGCTGTCACACCGTAACGAATGAAGCCACCTCCCTCGCGGTTATCTTTGGAGTTATTCAGGTTATCGTCATAACCGGCGCTCATGTATACACCGTAACGCACAGCATAAGACTCGGGCAAACCAATGGCGGGAGCTGTATCATACAGGGTCAACGCCATGGAAGGAGCTGCGAGAACTCCGGACAAGAAAAGAGCTTTTACGATTGCAGATTTCATTACTTGATGGTATTTATATGTTTCAGCACTCCTTTATCAGTTGTTCGGAGAGGTGGGAGGAGGCGTCGGGGTGACACCGTTCACAGGAGGCGTAGGAAGAACACCGTTAATGTTACCGCCGATGTCGTTGAAAGCACGATCCATGGAGGTTTCAAAAACGCCGGAGACCGTGTTCATGATAGCATTTACCGTATCATCAGCAACACCTTCGGGCAAGGAGGCATTGTACAGAGCATCCAACATGCCGTAGAAAAGAGTCTCCACCTGAGAGTTGGAGAGAGAAGCAGCATAGCTGGCGCGCTGCACTCGCTGACCACGCACCGCGCTACCCTTGGCATCACGGTATTTGCGAACATACGTCCCTACGTTGCAAGCCACATCCTCAGGAAGAGCAAGTATGATAGCGCGCAGGATAGCATAACACTCACTGGCTTTCCACGTGGTGCGCTGGGCAAGAATAGCTTCGTACAATTTATCTGCCTCCGTCGGGGATTCCTTGGCGGCTTTGTACACAGCTTCACAAATCTCGCTCAGTTTGGCCTTAGAATCCTGAGCGGAAAGAGACACGGCGTTATCCCACGCAGGGCCGGCCGCGTGTAAAGGCGCTGCAAAAACGCCCAGCATCAGAGCAATTGCAAGGTAAGTTGCTTTCATATTCTTCCTTCGTTGTTTATAAACAAGCGGGTAGCGGGAATCGAACCCGCATGGCCAGCTTGGAAGGCTGGAGCTTTGCCATTAAGCTATACCCGCGTTTGACGGACTCATTCTACATCTTTTTCGGCACATAGCAAGCACAATTTGCATTTTTTTACATTTTTTTTGCATTTTAATGCTCATTTTCCCTCCCTCTCCCCCTCCCCTTCTGTCATTTTTTCGCATTTTTGAAAGTTTACGCTTGACTTACCCACTCCCGAGCATTATACTCCTCCCCACAGCAACGCGGGCGTCGTTCAATGGTAGGACGCGTGCTTCCCAAGCATGAGACACGGGTTCGATTCCCGTCGCCCGTACTCCTCAACATACGGCCTGAACACCTCTCAGGCCTTTTTCTTGCCCTCAATTCTCTTATTTTCATTAACTTCACTTAATAAAATAACTAAACAGCGCGATAAAAGCTTGACAAAAGGGCAGAAATTGCTTAACTTTTCCTTATATTTTCAGAAACGGACATCAAAAATATATGCCCCTCGGACCACAAACGCAACGCGAGCCATACCGCCAGATGGAGTTAAACCCGGAAGCAGCAGACGGCAACATGCACAGCCCAGAGCGCATGTTGGAGCAAGCGGAGCGTCTGCGCATGCAGGCAGAGCGCTACGAGCAGCAGCGACTGGAGAGCGAGAGTTTGAGCCGAGAGCTGGAAGAAAGCACCATGCGGAAGACGCGCTTCAATGCCGACCTGAACGAAGTAGGGCAGAGGCTACACAACGCCGTACGCCGGCTGGAGCGTGAGTTGGATAGCATGGAGCGCGAAGCGCGAGAGATGGAGCAAGTGAGCGAATGCTTCAAGCGCCACTTACAAATACTCTCATCCCTGCAACCGCAGCAATGGGCACCGGAAACCGTGAAAGAGCGTCTCCGCGAGGCGCTGCCCAAACTGGATCGTGCAGACAACGACTTTCACGAGGCATACGCCTGTGGCAAAGAGTACCGCCACACCACCATTTTCCAACACAAACCGGGAGAAGAAGAGAAGAAGAGATTCAGCATGAAAACCATCAAGGAAGAAATGCTTAAAGGTTTGGCATTTCACCTTCCGCTATTCATGCTGATACTGATCAGCTGGCTCATCTACCTTCTGGCCACAGCAGAATAACCCCCAGCACAATATGTCCGGAAAACGCATCAGCCGACAGAAAGAATACGCACTCATGGAAGAGAGCGAGCACAGGCGCCCTCACGTGCGCTCGCGCGCAAACTATTCATTCTATGACGAGGATTACTCTCAGTACAGCAAACCGCTGGACAAAAATACACTGACCCCGCCGGAGGACGTCATGGATGCCCGCCGCCGTGCACCGCGCAACATCAACATGCAGCACGTTTCCGGGCAATCTCGCAGTGCATTGACGGAAAACCTCATTCTCTTGGCTGTGCTGGTGGGCTCCATTTACGGTCTCTACCGCCTGAGCATTTATCTACTCAACCAAGCCTGATTTTCACACCATGGAAAGCCCCCGCATCGATGTAGCGTATATCGCAAAGCTGGCAAAACTGGAGCTGAGCGAAGAAGAAACAGCTCTCCTTACCGACGACCTCAACCAGATTCTCGGGTACATAGCACAGCTGGAGGAATGGGACACGGAATCCGTAGAGCCCATGTACCACCCCCTGCCCACCTATGATGCCGTGCGGGCGGACATCCCCGGCGAGAGCCTGAGCAACGAGGCAGCCATTGCCAATGCTCCGGCAGCGGAGGACGGCCAATTCCGAGTCCCGAAAGTAGTAGAATCCGCCCACTGAGAACCACCACCCCATACGCAACCATGCTCAAAGGAACCATCACCCACTGGCGCCGACTGTTGACGAGCGGAGCCATCACCCCCACGGAACTCGTGCAAGAGCTCGCGCGCTCCATGGAGGGCACCAACCCGGGCGTCAATGCGTTCATTTCCTGGGATACGGAAAAAGCACTGGAGGCCGCAGCCAAGGCAGACCTGAGCAAGCCCTTGGGCGGCATCCCCATTGCCATCAAGGACAACATCTGCTTGCAGGGAGAACCCACGCGCTGCGCCTCCCGATTGCTGGATACCTTCATCTCCCCCTACGACGCTACTGCCATCACCCGACTGTGCGAAGCCGGTGCTATCCCCTTCGGTCGCACGAATATGGATGAGTTCGCCATGGGCTCCGCCGGCAAAAACTCCGCATACGGCATAACGGACAACCCCGCTGCCCCGGGCCACGTCCCCGGAGGCTCCTCCAGCGGCTCCGCTGCGGCCGTGGCAGGTGGCATGGCTATCGCCGCCTTGGGTTCCGACACCGGTGGTTCCATTCGCCAGCCGGCCTCGCACTGCGGCATCGTGGGTATGAAACCCACCTACGGGCGCATCTCCCGTTACGGTTTGGTAGCATTCGCCTCTTCTCTGGACCAGATTGGCCCCATCACGCAGAACGTGGAAGACGCAGCACTGTTGCTCAACAGCATGTGCGGGCACGATGCCAAGGACTCCACCTCCTCCACCGCCCCCACGGAAGACTTCACCGCCAAGCTCGGTCAAAGCATCGCCGGGGTGCGCATCGGCTTACCCAAGGAGTACCTCAGCCAAGGCAACTCCCCGGAAGTAACGGCAGCACTCGAGCTCGCCATCAAGAAGCTCACCGAACTCGGTGCAGAAATCGTGGAGATTTCCCTTCCCCACTCTGAAGCCGTGGTGTCCGCGTACTACATCATCGCCTGCGCGGAGGCTTCCTCCAACCTCTCCCGTTTCGACGGCATCCGCTACGGTCACCGCGCTGCTAACACTAACGGCCTTGATGACCTCTACAGCAAGTCCCGAGCCGAGGGCTTCGGGCGTGAGGTAAAGCGCCGTATCATCCTCGGCACCTACGTGCTGTCCAGTGGTTTCTACGATGCCTACTACGCCAAAGCACAAAAAGTGCGTGCACTTGTCGCCAAAGACTTCGAGGAGGCGTTCAAGCAGGTGGACTTCATCATCGGTCCCGTTGCCCCCACCCCTGCCCCGAAGCTCCACAACTCCGGGCAAACACCGCTTCAAGTGTACCTGGCGGACATCTACACCATCCCGGCCAACCTCGCGGGGCTTCCCGGCATCTCCGTCCCCACACCGCAGGCAGGTGGGCTGCCCATCGGCATTCAGCTGCTCGGCAAGCACTTTGCTGAGGCAGACCTGCTGCGCGTAGCCTCCGCATTAGAAAGCTCATTGGCATGACCCCCGTTTATCTCAGCATTGCCGGCTCCGACTGCTCCGCCGGTGCAGGACTGCAAGCAGACCTGAAAGCCGGCTTTGCGCTCGGTTGCTACCCGCTCACGGCCGTCACCTGTGTGGTGAGTGAGGTTCCCGGCAAGGTGGAAGGCATCGTCGCCATGGAGCCGCAATTCGTGGCGGACCAAGTGCGTATTTGCTTAGAGCACTTCCCCGTGGCAGCCATCAAGACAGGCATGCTGTACAGCCCGGAAATCGTGCGTGCCGTGGTAGCTGAGCTGCAGGGATACACCGGCCCCATTGTGGTGGACCCCGTGATGATTGCCACCGCCGGCGAGCCGCTCATCCTGCAAGCCGCCATCAGCGTGTATGAGCAAAACCTCATGCCCCGCACAACGCTGCTCACCCCCAATTTGGATGAGCTGCAGCGCCTGCTCGGTACGGAGGAAGCCATCTCCACCGCGGATGACTTGCAGCAAGCAGCCCTCGTGCTTTCCGGCAAATATAACTGCGCCGTGCTGGCAAAGGGCGGCCACTTGGGGGGCGATACCTGCACGGATATTCTGGTGCAAACGGATGGCACCTGCACCCGCTGGTCACACCCGCGCACCCTCGGCATCTCCACCCACGGCACCGGCTGCACGCTTTCCAGCGCCGTGGCAGCACATTTGGCGCATGGCTACGAGCTGAGAGAAGCCGTGGAGCGCGCCTTGCTGTACATCGCAAAAGCCATCGCTACCTCCCACAAACTCGGTGAGCTCTGGGCGGTGAACCACCACGCGTAATACCGAAACACGTTTTCCCACACAAGTGCCCCGTCCAAGCTCGGATGGGGCACGTTCTTATGCTTATTGCGCAATTTTAAGAGCAGCTCGACCGGAAAGCGCCATCAGCGCCTGCTGAGTCCCGCGAACCACAATGCGCATTTGCGGTGAAACCGTACCTTGAATGACAACATCCCCTCCGCGGGCGGGTCCCGTCGTCACAGGTATCAGCTCCACCTTATCATCCGCCCCGACCGCCATGACAAAATTCTTCCCTTGCAGAGAAACCACCGCCGCTTCCGGCACCAGCAAGGCATTCTTCAGCTCGGAAACGGTGGCGCGCACCGTCACAAACATCCCCGGGCGCAGCAATGCCTCCGGATTCGGCAGCATGGCGTCTAATTGCAATGTTCCCATGGAAGCCGACACGGTATTATCCACCCCTTGCACGATGGCAGGGTGCGGGTATGGCTCTCCATTGGGTAAAATTACCTCCAACCCAGCCCCCGGGCGCAAGGCTCCGTTTACACCGCCTTGATTCAACCAATCCTGCTCGCTGATGCTGAACACCACGCGAATGGGGTCAATACGCGCAACCGTCACCAACGGTTTACCACCGGGGGAAACGTAGCTACCCACATCCGCAGCGGCAAAGCCCGCAATACCATCCACCGGCGAGCGCAGGGAGCAATACTCCACATTAGAGCGCGCTTGCTCCACCGCAGCCTGAGCCGCCTGCAAATTAGCCAGGGCAGCCTCCGCCTTGCGCTCCGCCTCCGTGAATGTTTGCCGCGCCACGGAGCCATCTTTAATCAGCGGGCGGTAGTACTCCACATTCTGCTGAGCCTCCTTGGCAGCAGCCTCCGCCGCCACGGCTTGGTGCTGCGCCTGCTGCAAAGCCTCTTCGTACAGGGTATCGTCGATTCGGTACAGCAACTGCCCCTGTTTCACCCGGCCGCCGTTCACAAAGCAACGCTCCACCACATAGCCCTGCACATGTGGCAGCACCTCCGCCGCCACATCCGCCTGCAAGCCACCTATCCACTCACGGTATTGCGCCACATCCTGCACACGCGGGGTCGCTACCTGCACCGTATACACCGGCAAACGAGCCCCGGCCGTTGGCGCCGGCTTACATGCCCCCAGCAGCAACACACCCATTCCCACACTGATAAAAATACGCCTCATGCAGTAAGTGGACAAGGGCAACCCCGCGTATATTCAAAAACAAGTAGCTTTGTTTCTTGCCGTCAGGGTGCCCTTTTGCTACAATGTCCGCACATGAGCCAAACAAGCACATTCGCTGCAGCGCCGTCCGGCAGGTGGAAACTCCCACTCGCCGGCTTCTTCGCGCTGGTGGCCATTTGGGGCTTGGGCGGGAGCGCTTGGCGTATCGCCACGGAGGGCGTCGGCATTCTGGGCGTGAACAACGGCGTGCCTTGGGGCTGGGATATTGCCCTGTTTGTTTTTTGGATAGGCATCGGCCACGCCGGCACCCTCATATCAGCCGTGTTACTGCTCACACGGCAGCGCTGGCGCTTACCGATTGCTCGCCATGCGGAGCTCATGACCCTGTGCGCGGTGTGCACGGCTGCGGTATTTCCGCTGGTACACGTGGGCAGGGTCTACATGCTGTGGCAAATGGCCCCCATACCGCAGCCCGGCGGCGTATGGCCGAACATGGCTTCCGCCCTGGTGTGGGATGCCGCAGCCATCTCCTCCTACTTCCTGCTATCCGTGCTCTTTTGGTACATGGGCATACGTGGTGAGCGGGTGAGTGAGCCCACCAAGCAGCGCGTGAGCGCCCGCAGCTGCATGTTGATGGCCGCGCTGCTCACCCCACTGGTCATCACCGTACACAGTGTCGTGGGGTGTGACTTTGCGGTTACCTTCCGCTGGCAAAGCGTCATCATCCCCCCTTATTTTGTGTGCGGCGCCATCCTCTCCGGCCTTGCCGTCGTGCAAATCATAGCCATCCTGCGTTCCACCGCTGCCGATGTCACCGACAAGCTCAGCCGCCTCACCTTGGCACTGAGTGCAACCATGGGCTTGTTTTATCTTTTTGAGCTCTGCACCGTCCCGGAGCATGCAGATGCTCTGTACGGAGGCATCATCCTGCTCAACGTCGGAATCCCGCTTCTTTTGCTGAGCTACCGCAAGCTGAGCCGGCACAAGCTGATTCGCCTCGCTGCCGCCCTGAGCATATTGGCCGGTATGTGGTTGGAGCGCATCCAAATCATCATCTCGCGCTCCGAAAGCGCCACCGGCATGCCCTACAGCCCCACGCAGGTGGATGTCGCCATGCTACTGGGCAGCATCGGGCTTTTCTGCGCGCTCTACCTCAGTATATCCGCACGCATGCCGGAGGAAAAGCATGACCCGCTGGATATCCCGCAGGCAGAGCAGGCAAAATCACCGGGCATCGCTGCAGCTATCGGCTTCACAAGCGGAGTGGCTTTGGCTATCCTTTGGAGTCTGCTGACCCAGCAAGCCGACACCGCGGGCGTACTCAGCAGCCGCCCGCACGGGCTGTTTTACCATTTCCCGGCCATCGTTGTCATCGGCCTACTGTGTGCCGGGCTCGCCGTATTCATCAACTTCTGCCGCACCCTCCGCCGAGCATGAAAAAGCCGCTATACCTCATCCTCATCATCGGCGTGGCGCTCACGGCTGCAGCTTTGCTCATCCTCCCCACCACGACGGCACCGCCCATTCAGCTCATACAAGACATGGCTGCACCTCACCCGAGCACGCGCAGCGCACCCCCCACCGGCGTCGTTCCGTTCGGCACCACAGCTCCCGCACCGCTCCCCGCGCAGCAGCTCTACAGCTACCACTGCGCCGCCTGCCATGGGGCCGACGGCAGCGGGCAAAGCTATGTCAGCCACTACAGCGGCATGCCCTCCGTGGGCAACCTGCAATCCCCTACCTCTGAAACAGCGGAACAGCTACGCATCATCCGCGAAGGTCGCGGAGCCATGCCGGCGTTCGGCAAAAGACTCTCCGAGGCCGAAATACAGGCCTTACACCAACACATCCATACCCACCTCCTGAAAAAATGAAACGTCTTTTTCTTATCCTACTCGTATTCTTCAACCTCATCGTGGCCACCACGGTGCAGCACACCATCAACGCGCCCATCATCACCCCGGACAAAGTGCTGGGCAGCATCCACGTGCATGAGCTCGTCTTTGCACTTCCCTCTGCCATTTATGCAGCAGGCTTGCTCATTGTTGCCTGTGGCATAGGGGCGGAGTTTTGGCGGGCTGTACTGCCACTGTGCGGGGCGGGGTGGATTCCGCAGGAGCACTTGCGCCGCATCGCCAACGCCGGGCTGTGGTGCGGCTGGCTCACGCTGGGCTGCTGCGCCATGGCACTCAACTACATTTTCCCACAGCTTTTCCCAAGCCCGCAGCCCACATTCAGCAACGTGGATTACACGCTCATGCTGGGCGGTGGCTTCATCGCCATGCTGGCGGTAAAGCTGCTCAACACCTACCTACCGAAACAAGGCGCGCTCATTGCAGCCCTGCTGTGTGCTGCAGTCGCGCTGATGCTCGGCCAATTTTGGTGGAACGGGTTACCCATCGATTTCTTGGCCATGGCCATTTTGCTGCCTACCTCCCTGCACCTCTGCATCCCTGATAAAGAGCTGCCTTTGGAAGCCCCCATTTGCCGCTTACACATCACAGCTCTGGCACTGGCGCTCTACGCCACGGCCTTCTCACAGCTCATCATCAGCTACCCCACCGCCCCGGTGGAATACAGCACCGGCTGGCTCAGTGTTAAATTCTGCACCAATACGCTGCTGGTCATTGCGCTCATTGCCATGCTCACCCCCAAACTCCGCAATTTTTACGCCACTCGAGCCATCACCGGCGCATTATCCCTCATCGCCGTTGCCGTATATAGCTGGGAAGCACTTTGCGGACCTCTGGATGCTGCACTCTGTGGCATGCTCCCCCTAGCGACGTCCGTTTGCATCTACGCCGTTGCCCTCTTATGCCTGAGCGGGCTCTGTATTCTGCATGCCAAGGCTTACGCCAAAGCTAATTGAAAGCCAGAGCTCTCTGTTTGAGTAAGACGCAGAGAAAATACGCATCTTGCGCGAGCGTGCCGCTGCCCTCGGCACCCCCGAGGCGCAAGCCGCTATAGATACCCTCAACCGCGAGCTCTTGCAGCTCTTTACCGTGCCCCGCAGTAAAGGTAATACCCACGGCGATGATGTTCGCCGCGCCCGCGAACTCATTTCTGAAGCTACGGAAATTTTGTTCCGCTTGTAATTACAATACAGTAAAAGAGTTATAAATCAAAAGGAAAAATCCGCAATAACATTGCGGATTTTTCTCAATGGTATTGCAGCGACTATGTATACCTGATACAGCCCCCCCTTCGTTGTGTTTATTCGTATATTAAATGGTACTCCACTTTAATGATAAAGTCTGCCAGGTCTACAGAGCCGAAGTAGTCGGCGTCAACAATGCGGCGAATGTGTTGGCGCATGCCTTGCCTGTCGTATTGCAGGTCATTTTGCAGAGAATAAAAATCGTAATAATCGCGGAAGAAAAAGAAATCTTGGTTTTCTTGGCGAATGCGGCGTGCGGCCTGCATGGCAGAGTCTTGGTCGTGCACGTGGGGGAGCTCTTGTTGCAGGGTTTGCATAAAACGTTGAGCGCGTTGCAAACGCCGGGTTTTGAGGGTTGCTCTTTCTTCGGCACTCAAGTCTTTTCTATAATCGATGATAGAGGGGTGTTGGTAGAATAAATAAAGGCTGCGAGACCCGAAATAGTCTGCATCCGGAATACGTTTAGACTCGGGCTCGGGCGGTTCATTGCCGGAGCTAATGGGCTGCAGCGGGCTGCGGTGGGCATCCGGGTGGCAGATAGGCCCCAGCTTGTATAGCTCTTCTGCGGCGGCATCGGCCGAAGCGCGGTCATGTACAGTGCGCAACAGCTCCACACGCTTTTGTTTTTTGGCTTCAAAGGCGGCAAGCTCGGCTTGTATTTCTGCTTCGGTGGGCACATCATACCCGGCGGTGTAATCTACCCAAACCTCGGTGGTGTATGCCGTGCCGTCTATTGGTAACGCCACAGAATACACGTGGTAATATCGGCCGTCAACAACGCCATGTGCTTTTGTGCTGCAATCATCTATGCCATTGAACAGGTAATACGAGAAAGTGTTGTCGGCATTCTCAAATGCCTCTTCATTGGGGGAGGGCGATTGCATATTCATCTCTAACGGAATTTGCCAAGCGGTTTCTTTTGTGAAACCGGGGCCTCCCTTTAAGGCTCGGTGCTCGGGGTAGGGCGATTGTTGCAAATTGCTGCGCAGCATTTGTTCCAAAACTTGCGCAGCTTTGGGGGCGGTGACGGTGGGGGGGGCAGCCGGTGTTTCAGGCGTTGCAGTGCCACAGGCCAACATCGGCCACAGCGTCAAGGTGTGGAGAAGAGGTCGAATCATGCTGTTTTTATGGTGTTACCATATATATGTACGCAAAAAAATGAGCTAATCTTTCACATTTTTTTATTCTCGTGTTTTATTTGACGTTTTTTGCAAAGATTTGTTCAACATTGCGGTTGAAAAATTTGAGTTTAGCGGGGTGTTGCATGCGCCTGCCTCGGCGAAGCGCCAATAGGCGCGAAGACGGGAACGCAGTGAGCCGAATTTTTGAGCCCCGGAGGGGCGCTATAAAATAGAGCCCGGCGGTGGAGCGGCGACCTGCCTCGGCGGAGCTGCGCAGCAGCGGAGACGGGAGCCACGGAACCCCGGGGTAGCGTAAAAAAGAAAATTGAGCCCGGAGCGACGGAGCGAAGCGCCGCAGCGTAGGCCGACAGACAATGGCGCCTGTGAGGGCGTAGCAAGCGAAGACGCGAAGCCCCAAGGACCGGCGAGCCACGGCGTAGCAAGCGAGCGCAGCGAGACGCGAAGCCGGGAGCGAAGCGACGCTCCGAGCCGGG
>JAEIGA010003873.1_pt1 | contig 23260 bp, 19 predicted proteins | sample 9270691 | NCBI WGS metagenome assembly JAEIGA01 (sample SAMN17057246, study PRJNA624740) | gut metagenome | biome: biome; isolation source: fecal sample | host: Bos grunniens | place: China: Xizang | collected 2019 | reverse complement strand
ACGTTACTATTCGCCTGATATGCGACGTTTCATCAACGCGGATATCATAGCAGGCTCTATCTCCAATGCAGTAACCCTCAACAGATTCGCCTACGCTAACGGGAACCCCGTTTCAAACATTGACCCCTTTGGATTAATGGTAGCAGATTTTCTCGATGATGACGGAGATGAGGGGCTCGAAGATAACGATTCCGGAATGGCCGGTGGCGGTGGCGGTGGAGCGTCAACCGAAACTGTAAGCAGTTCACGCTTAAATGATTCCTCTAATGTTTCGATTGAAAAACCATCTTCGACATTCAGACCTGCATTGGTTAGAGACGTCGGAGAATACAGTTATGATTTGGCTATTTATGTTTCCGACACTGTTTGGGCTGAAGGTGGGTTGCCTGTTGTTGGGCACACTAGGATATATTTTAGAAGATCTGATGGGCAATGGAGCCGTACAGAATTCGCTGGAAGCATCAAAGAAGGTAAATCTTCTGCCAGAGTTGTGTATGATGACATAGATGTTATTCCTGAAGGATACAATATTGAAACAAGAGAAATTGTTGAAGTTCCGGGAATTAATAGTGTTGCATTAATAGGCAATTTCGATGAGAGCGTTGAACTTGCAAAAAAATATGCTAATAACAAATTGTCTTTCGGAGAGTATAGTTTAATGGATAACAATTGCTCTGATTACACCGATAAAATTTTAAGTGTTGCAAGCGTGGATGGCAATCATTTGAAAAAACTTTTGAAAAGTGAGAGTGATATATCAATTCCGGTTGTACGCGTAAAACAAGCTGAAATAGCCCAAAATTTTGATAGAAAAGTCAATGATGTCAGAACATTTTTTGAAAATTTTGGAGCTAAAATTAGAAAATCTTGGACTGATTTAATTCCATGATTTAAAAACTGATATACGGAGTTAAACATGCACAAACGAATATTTGTAGTATTAATTTTGATATTGTCTATGTAGTCTATATTCTCGCCATTCTTCCTTGGTCTGCCGGAGCTGAATTGACGATGATCCACAAGAACATCTTTTCCTTGCTTTGATTTGTATATCCAATTTTGAATTGTCTTTTTGGATATTCCATATTCTTCGCTTAATGCTGTCGTTGGAACGTATTCTTCAAAATAATTCCTTAAAATTTCTTCTTTGATTTCTTTTGTGTAGTTCTTAAACTTTTGTCCTTTTGTAAACATAGCAAAAACCTCCTATGGTACCATTATACCATAAGAGGTTTTATCTTTTTTCTTTTTTGTGAACTAAATGGGGTTCACTTCAATGGCTTCCGTTTTTTATTTATATCACTTTAGTTACCGCAACCGCATTTGCCGCCGCCCGTTCTTTCGTGTAAAGACGACGGTGTTACTGAACAGCCGAATTCAGCCGTCGGAAACGCCATTGAGCGAAAAACGCTGCAGGGGTCATCGTTGGAGGGAGATACACATTCCTTGTCGGGAATGATATATTCGGTGGCAGATATTACGTACTGCGCGGACCTTACTATTCTTACCACAGAGAAAATTCCTATGGAAACGGCTAGATATCTTCCCTCGTCGTCATCATCGTAATAAAGATTGCCGTTAAGTCCGTTGGCAACGGTCTCGGGAACATCACAAGCACAGCAACAGCAGCAGCACTCGTGCTTATCCTCGAAGATGTTAACTCCCAAAACGATAGGGTCTACGACTTCTACTACCGCGGTGGGAACGTTGATCTCTCTGTTGCAGGGCGAAGCGCATCCGCAGAAATCCGAGATGTCGCCTGTGCTGCGGAATACGTTGGAATTGCAGTCGCCTCCGTAAAGTATAACCTTCTTTTCAAGGACCGCAACACCATCAAATTCCTGTGATCTTCCGTTACCTATGCATGCCTCGAAAACGAGCTTGACGTAAAATCTGATGTTTACGGTGTAGAATCCTCTGTTAAATTGGACGGGATCAAGAGAAATACTTGTTTGCTTGATGTAGGCGCTCTTTACCCTTACAGCGCTGGTATGCTCAACTATCTCCTTGCCGCAATCCGTCAAAAAAATTTTTACATGTTCAAAACAGTCACGATCTCTGCATGAGTCAAGTATCCTGTTAGCTTCTATACATACAGTTTCCTTGCCTATGCCGGGGCCGCATGAAAATCTGTTATCTTGCATAATAAATCCCCCTATATGTTGGTATAATAGAAAGCATATCAGCTTTCTCAATATCATTCTATGTCGAACCGTGGCTTATGTTACACTATAAAAGCGAATAATATGGCAATACGTAAAAAACACCGATTGACGATACATTTATGTCGTCAATCGGTGTTTTTTGTCTTATGAGTCACCTCTTATTTTTTTGACATACTTGCCCTTCAAAAACTTGAGGTCTGCTAAATAATCTATTGCTTTGTCTATCCTGCATAGCTTGAAAATATATATTCTCGCAAGAGAAATAAGTGAGCACGCAAGGAATATCGCAAGCGTTGCCAGAATAACGGCCCCCACCATTTTAAACGGCGTGTAATCAGCGAATTTATTGAATTGCTTCCAAAAATCAGTGTGATACCAAAATGCCGCGCCTACGTGAAGAATGAATACGCCGAAGGTTGCTTTTCCAAGATTTGATATTATGGCAGTTATCACCTTTCCCTTTATCCTTATCTGCATAAAGAACAAGAGAAGCGCGACCGCCATTATTACCATACAGGGAGATATGTAGCTTATAAGATTTCCCCTGCCCTTGTAAAGCTCGGAATCCTTTTCTATCAATCCCTCTACAAATTGCTCCTCTATATTGAGCTTGTAGCGAAGTGCAACGAATGCCGCTATGAAGAACGTAGGCAACGTAACGAACCATTTTGCCCAACGGGGTGCTCCGTGAATGCGAAAATACGATCCTATAATGTAAAGGCATATAAGCCAAAGCGCAGAGTATCCGCTTCCGAGAACATAGTTGTCTTTTCCAACTATCAATCGGAATATTATAGGAAACATCAGCGAGAACATAATAGTTACGTGCTGATATTTTTTAAGCGACAGTATTCCCTTGTTCAATATAGGAATAAGCGGGAACATAAAGAAATAAGCGCAGAAATACCAGAACGCTCTTTTTGTAAGCGGGAAAAATGCTCTTAGCCAATATTCAGTCGTGACCTCTGCTCCGGGCACCAAAAACGCCATAACGGCGGTAAGCCCAACGTTTAAAATCACCACCTCAAGCCAAAGATTTATCATTCTGCGGAATTTAAAGTTGGATTTTACGTTAGCATATCCCGAAATCAGTGCGTAACAGTTCACAGAGCAATATGCGCACACCTCTAAAAACCACGCGATCTTGTAATTATCACTCAAAAAATCACAGTGAGAGTACACTCCTCCGTGTCCAAGCACGTGAAGCATCACGACAAGGATCATTGAGACAACACGGAAAAGCTCAACACCCATATTTCTGCCCTCCTTGACAACTGTGGTCGAGGATATTGCGGATTTATTTATTTGTTTTTTGCTCATAGAGTAACTCCGATCTTAGAAATCAATAAAATGTTGCAACTTCCTTCTCGGGCTTATCTGTATAAGCTCCGAAATCGGCATAAATGACAGGGCCGGGACGTCCGTACAGTTTGTTCTTTTCTATCTTTATGTTTCCCTGAACATTTATCCAATCGCGAGTTTTATATGCAACCGAGGACTTAAATTTACAAACGAGTCCTTCGTACGAAATGTCTTCTACACAACAAGTCATTACGTGTCTGCCTATCACGAGTGCATCCTTGCCAAGCTTGATATCTCTTGCGACGATTCCCTTGAACTTGACGGTCTTGCCGTCGTATTTAGCAGTTTCCTCGCTGAGATCTCTGTACCATATAGCATAGTCCTCGTCATCTATTTCAATAACGGGTGCGTCTATATCAAAAGGCAGAGGATCTTCTATCTCGTCATATTCTATATGTCCGTCGGGATAATCGTAGGTAATGGTGGCGCGTCTGGAAATGCCGCGGACTATCTTATGGACCTCGTCTTTGTCGATGTTGTCGGGAGTTCTGTTAAGAACTATCATCTCACACGACATCAGCTTGTCCACCATAAGACTTCTCATATTCTGATTGTAGGTAAAGAAGGTGTTGGCATCTGCAAACATCATGTTTTGGAATATAAACCAATCCGTAGGCAAATTCTGATAGAGAGTTCCGAGCTGCCACATTCCATTGTACTCGATAATAACACGGTCTATCTTGTGTCCCCCATGACATTCCTCAAGCTTTTGAGGAGTAATGTCAGATTCCGAATCCAACGTAGCAAGATATACGTTCTTGCCGCTGAATGTGGACAAGTCAAGCTCCTCTATACCTTCTTCACACAAAATAATTAATGTCTTTTCACCCGTATTGAATCTCTCATCACACATAGATTCTTGAATAATATGAGTTTTTCCTCCCTCAAGAAAGCCTGTAAAAAGATATACGGGAATATCAGGTGTCTGCATATATAAAATCGCCTTTCGATTGAATTATTTAAATTCTACGCCCAATTCCTCGGAGATTACCTCCTTATTGAGCCCTGAGCCTATAACGCAAAGTCTGCCGATAACTCCGGCGGAGCCATATCTGATATCGGGCTCTCCGGGAATATAATCAAAGTGTATCCAACGTCCATCATCAGATTCTATGATTCCCTTTGCTCGAAGGATCATTCCGTACTTTTCCTGATCCGTGAAGCTTTGAAGGAGTGTTCTCAAGTTGTCTGCGTTGAATTTTTTGATTGTTTCCGCTCCAAAGCTTACAAATACCTCGTCGGCATGGTGATGATGGTGATGGTGGTGATGATCATGTCCGTCACCGTGGTGATGCCCACAAGAGCAAATGCCTTCCTCGTTGTATTCGTGATGGTGATGGTGCTCATGCTCATGGTGATGCTCGTGGCAGTGGCACTCCTCATCATGCTCGTGGTGATGATCATGGCAGTGGCACTCCTCATCATGCTCGTGATGATGCTCGTGCTCAAGCTTTTCAAGCTCCGCCTCGATAGTAGACTTGCGCTCCATAGCCTCGAGCAGCTGCTCACCAGAAAGCTGCTCCCACGGTGTCGTGACGATTACAGCAGACTCGTTGTGACTCTTAAGAAGCTCCACGCACTCGCTTATTTTCTGTTCGGACAAGTTTCCCGTATGACTAAGCACTATGCACCCTGCATTTTCAACCTGGTCATTAAAGAACTCTCCGAAATTCTTCATATGCATCTTACATTTTTTTGCATCTACGACGGTAGTAAATCCATTGAGCACAGCACCTTGAGTGTCCGCGCTTCTTACCGCCTTTATAACGTCGGAAAGCTTACCTACACCCGAAGGCTCAATAAGTATTCTATCAGGTGTATACTCGTTTATCACCTTTTGAAGAGCCGCAGCAAAATCTCCCACCAAGGAGCAGCATATACAGCCCGAATTCATCTCGTTTATCTTGATTCCCGCCTCTGCAAGAAATCCACCGTCAATTCCTATCTCACCAAATTCATTTTCGATAAGCACAAGCTTCTCTCCTTTGTAAGCCTCTTCGATGAGCTTTTTTATGAGAGTTGTTTTACCTGCGCCCAAAAAGCCTGAAAAAATATCGATCTTTGTCATCTTTATCTCCATTCCGCCGCCCCAGCGGCACAAATATTACTTGTGAATTTGCCACAATGCAAAATTCGCACACAAAAAAGCATGTTGCCATATACAACAATACAAATAAATTATAAACCTTATGCTCTGAAAAGTCAATCAAAAAATAAAATTTATTTTACTCCCGTAGATCCAAACCCACCGCTTCCACGAGCCGTATCGTCAAGCTCGTCCTTAAGAGCAAAGTCTGCAGCATAGTAGGGGACAAATACCATTTGCGCAACACGGTCTCCGTGTTCTACGGTTTGAGGAACATTACCTTGATTATAGAGCGCTACCATGACCTCTCCACGATAATCGCTATCAATAACACCAACCTTATTGGCAGGAGCAAGTCCGCGCTTGGTAGCCATACCGCTACGCGCAAAGTTAAGACCTACAAATCCCTCGGGAATCGCAAAAGCAAGACCCGTGTGTATGAGCTTTGTCTCACCGGGAGCGATTGTTACAGGCTCGTCAAGAAGCGCGTAAATATCCGCACCTGCAGAAAACTCTGTACCGTAAGTTGGGATTATAGCATTTTCGTGAAGCTTTTTGATGTCAACCTTGATTTTCATATAAGACCTCTCGTCAAAATTATCGTCATTACCTACATTTTACCAAAAAATAATGACTAAATAATTAACGAACTCAATTATAAATAATATTTGCATACTTTTTTACAAGTGGCAATATTATTTAATATCAAAAGTCCTTATAAGTCCGTCGAATTTGCTTGTTTTGGCATACAAAAGCTTACATTTGAAAGAACGGGGTTGACAAAAATTGCTTTTTGGTGTAAAATATAACTTGAAGTGGACTTTTGGGGAGAGGAGGCGATCGTAAGATGAATAACAAAATATCTCTCGGCTTTGAGTACGACATAATTAAAAACGGAGCAGTTATTCTCCGTTCGATCGGCTCTTGCGAGGATAAGGACATCGTAATACCCGAGTTTATTGACGGCAAAACAGTCGTAGGTATTGGAGACGGCGCATTTTCTCGTTCCGATATAAAAAGCGTTGTTTTGCCTTATTCATTATCTATTATTGGAAGGAATGCATTTGCCTTTTGCGTAAAGCTTGAATGCATCAGCGCTTTTGGTGTTTCAGAGATAGGCGACAGAGCCTTTATGGGCTGTGATGCCCTCACCGATATAGGTTTAAGCTCTAAAATCAAAAAAATCGGAGATAAATGCTTTGCCTACTGTCCAAGCCTTACCACAGCGCATCTTCCCGACAGCATTTTGGAAATAGGCCACTCTGCTTTCGAGGGTTGTCACAATCTTATATACGCTTCCCTGCCTCAAGGCATCAAAATCATAGAGAGCGGAACCTTTTATGCCTGCGAAAATCTTAGTCGGGTTGTAGTGCCCGAGCATCTTGAATATATTGACGAATATGCCTTTGCGTATTGCATATCTCTCACAGACATAACTGTTCCAAAGGCTACCGTGGTCAATCGCGACGCGTTTTTTGAGTGCGGTCAAAGAAATGCTTCCTGACAACATATAAAAAATCCCCCCCGACCGAAATGGTCGGGGGGGGTTTGTGTCAGAAGAAGCTCAACTGATCTGTTTCATTAAGCCCTTCAAGTACCTTGTTCTTCCTAAGTACCTCGATAACGGACTTGGATAACTTTGCTCGTATCTGCAAATCCTCCACCGAGAAGAATGGCTCTTCGTCTCTCGCAGCAACGATATTTGCCGCAGCATTCTCACCCAGTCCCGAGAGTGCCGAGAAAGGCATTCTTATTGCTCCGTTTTCGGGAACAAATGCAGAAGCATCGGATTTCAAAATATTGATCGGCAGGAACTTAATTCCGCGCGCCATAGCCTCATTGATAAGCAACAATGTAGGGATACTCTGCTGCTCTTTTGGGGTCGCTTCCTTGCCAAGCTTTTCTATTTCCTGAATAGTAGCTTTCACGCGTGATTTGCCGCCCATTACTATTTCGGCATCAAATCCACCCGGAGCCACAGTAAACATCGAGCAATAGAACGCCAGCGGTATATGCACCTTGTACCAGCCAAGACGTATGGCCGACATAACGTACGCTGCCGCATGAGCTTTCGGGAACATATACTTTATCTTTTTACAGGAATCCATATACCATTCGGGAACGTTTGCCGCCCTCATAGCATCCTCAAATTCGGGAGTAAGTCCTTTACCCTTTCGCACCGCCTCCATTATCTTGAATGAAAGCGACTTTTCAACTCCGTATCCGATAAGGTCATTCATTATATTGTCTCGACATCCGATAACGTGAGAAATATCACAGATTCCGTTTTTGATAAGCTCCTGAGCATTTCCAAGCCATACGTCCGTACCGTGAGACAGTCCTGATATCTGCAAAAGGTCCGCGAAGGATTTTGGCTTTGCTTCCTCCACCATTCCAATAACGAATTTCGTTCCAAATTCGGGAAGACCGTATGTGCCTACAGTAGAACCTATATCCTCGGGAGAAACTCCGAGAGGCTTAGTTGACTCGAAAAGCTCATACACCGCAGGATCGTTCATAGGAACGTCCATAACGCTTGTGTTGGAATACTTTTCAAGATACTTGTATTTTGTAGGAATATCGTGTCCGAGCTCGTCAAGCTTGAGAAGCGTGTCGTGCAGATACTCGAACGTGAAGTGCGTGGTTACTATATCCGACGTAGGATCATCCGCGGGATGCTGCACGGGACAGAAATCGTATATTTCATATTGCTTGGGAACAACGACTATTCCACCTGGGTGCTGACCCGTAGAGCGCTTTACACCTACACAGTTGGACACTATTCGATTGACCTCGGCACGGGGCAGGCTTATTCCCTTTTCCTCAAGATATTTCATAACGTAACCGTAGGCAGTTTTATCGGCAAGTGTGCCCACCGTACCTGCGCGGAAAACGTTCTCTGCTCCAAAGAGCTCCTCAGTGTACTTATGCACCTTCCCCTGTACTTCGCCCGAAAAGTTGAGGTCGATATCGGGGGACTTGTCACCGTGGAATCCAAGGAAGGTCTCAAACGGGATATGATGTCCGTCGGCTTTCAACTTTGTGCCACACCTAGGGCAGTTTTTATCAGGAAGGTCAAAGCCAGATCCCACCTTGTCAGGATTGGAAAAATCATTGTACTGACAGTTCGGGCACCAATAATGAGGCGGCAGTGGGTTGACCTCGGATATTCCAGCCATTGACGCGACAAACGACGAACCTACCGAGCCCCTCGAGCCTACAAGATATCCCTGCTTCTCACTGTACCATACGAGCTTTTGAGCGATCATATACAATACAGCAAATCCATTATTGATTATGGAAGTAAGCTCCTTATCAAGTCTGGTAGCAACAAGCTCGGGAAGCGGATCTCCGTACATTGATTTTGCTCTGTCATAGCATATCCGTGTCAGATCCTCCTCCGCGCCCTCCATATCGGGTGTAAACGTGCCCTTAGGAAAAGGACGAATATCGTCATCTATCATATCGTTGATAAGATTGGTATTCTTGACTACAACCTCGTATGCTTTTTCCTCGCCGAGATAAGCAAATTCCTCAAGCATCTCCTCGGTCGTACGGTAATAAATGCGAGAATCCTTATCGAAATCCTTAAATTTCTGACCTGCGAGCAATATCTTTCGGTACAGCTCGTCCTCATCGTTAAGGAAATGGGCGTCACACGTAGCCACAACGGGCTTATTATATCTCTCTCCAAGCTCAACTATCCTACGGTTGAGATTACGCAAATCCTCGTCATCACGAGCCTTTTCCTCCGCTACCAAAAATCTGTTGTTGGAAATGGGCTGTATCTCAAGGTAATCGTAGAAATTGACTATTTCCTCTATCTCTGCCTCAGGCTTATTCTCAAGAATAGCCGTAAAAAGCTCACCCGCCTCACACGCAGAGCCGATAATCAGTCCCTCACGGTGCTTTTCAAGCTCGGTTTTTGGTACTCTCGGGTGTCTCTTGTAATATTTCAAAAATCCATACGAAATAAGCTTATAGAGATTTTTAAGACCTATTTTGTTCTTGACTAAAATTATCTGGTGATATGGCTTGAGGTTTAAGGGGTTGGAATTAACACTCATATCCCTCTTGAGCTGATCGAAGCTCTTTATGTCCTGATCCTTCATCTTTTGCAGCATCTTAAAATAGATTGCCGCAAGCATAGCCGCATCATCACAGGCTCTATGGTGATTAAAATCACCGAGCTTATAATATTCAGCAAGAGAATCCAGCTTGTGCTTCTTAAGCTCTGGATTTAAAAATCTTGAGAGCGCAACTGTATCAAGGTATGGGTTTGTAAACTCCATCCCACACTCTTTAGCGGCATATCTGATAAAGCCTGTATCAAAGTCCGCATTATGCGCTACGAGAAGTTTCTTTTTTCCTCCCACAAAATCAAAAAACATTGTGAGGGCTTCCTCGGTCTTGGGCGCGTCCGCAACCATTTCATCGGTAATAGACGTTAGCTCTACTATCTCCGCAGGAATCGGAACCTCGGGATTCACAAAGGTATTGAAGGTATCAATTATTTCACCGTTTCTGACCTTTACCGCACCTATTTCGGTTATCTTGCAATTCTGAACGGAAAGTCCAGTGGTCTCAATGTCAAAGACGATAGTCTCGGCATCAAGATCCTCGTTATATGCCCCGTATATCGCTCCCGCGGTATCGTTGACAAAATAAGCCTCAAGTCCGTATATTACCTTCTGCCCTATTTTCTCGGACGCGAGCATAGCCTCCTGGTAACCCTGCGCGGTTCCGTGATCGGTAATAGCGACCGCGGGATGTCCCCACGCCTTTGCCTGCTTTACCGCAACATCGGGCGGTATGAGAGCATCCATATGCGACATGTTAGTGTGAAGATGAAGCTCTACTCTTTTTACGGGCGCATTATCTTCTCTTGCTATTCTTTTTACTTTGGCAATATTGCTAAAATAAAATTGCAGCTCTGTGCCCTCTGTCCTATCCTTGCGCAGCTCTTTCTTTGTGTATCCCTTGATAGCTATCACAGCTCCGTTTTTAACGTTAGCCGAAATGATATCAAAATCCTCCATAGTGGCAAAGCACTTGACCTCAATAGATGAGGATTGATCCGTTATGGAAAAAGAAACGTTCATCTTCTCACCCGAGCGGCTCGACTCTGCCGTATATCCAAATACCGTACCTACTATGACGATATTTCTTTGCGGCTCGGTTATAGACGAGATAGCTACGGGCGCAATAACGAAGGGATCTCCAAAAATGTAGTCGGGGGAAGCAACGTCGAACGAGGCGTGTCCTATACGGCAGATTCCGTTATCTGTCTCCGCGACCGAATTTTCATCAAACAGAGTTGTCTTTCTCGGTAATACAGTCTCCTCCGCGACATCAGATGTGCGTTGAGCTACCCTTGACTGATAGTTTCTTGCCTCCTCAGCCAATTTCTTGTCAAACTCCTCTTGCTTTTGAGCAAGTGAATTATTACTTGCCAAAAAGAGCTCATCACTTGTATGTATAATGTTTACTTTGATATTTATGTTGAACTCGGACAGAATTATAGCCTGCATTACATCGGGTGTCCTCGCATCATACAACAGAGACACACCATTCTCCTCAAATGGAAGCTCAAGAGTCAAGGTTCTGCTATCGAGTCTGAATCTGTATTTATTGAAAAATCCCCTTGCAACTATGCCTACAGTTTCAGTCTCCTTTAAGAGCTCGGGAATATAGTCCCCGTCAAACATCTCTGCGGGATAATGCGGCATTATCTTTACAAGGTTCAATTCATACGCCTTGCATATTGCCAACTCGATAGCATACAGATCATCCTTTTTGACAAGATTGGGAAAGCTTACGCTTGCCTGGATCATTCTGTTTACTTTGTCTGCCTGTATTTTTATATCTTGAGCCTTGTCAAGTATCTCGGCTTGCTGTGGAGTCGGCTTGTATCTTTCAAAAATTTGTAAAAAAGTCTTAGCCATTATTTAAGATCTTTTGTCCTTTATTTTATTTATTTCTTTTATCAGAGTGTGAATTATTTCGCCTTCCTTGATCTTTCCCATAGCTTGTCCGTGGGAAAACAGAAGCGCCTCTCCTGCTCCGCCCGCGATTCCTATATCCGCCTCGTGAGCTTCCCCAGGGCCGTTTACTATACAACCCATTAGAGCCACCGTTATAGGCAGATCCGACAATCCCTCCGCGGCTACCGCCTCTTTAAACCTTTGACTGAGGGATATGAGGTCTATTCGAGTGCGTCCACAGGTAGGACAGCTTACCACATTCATTCCACATTGACCCTCAATATTAAGAGCGTTCAAAAGCTCTTTCGCAGCAGCGACCTCCTTTACGGGATCTGCCGTCAAAGATATGCGTAAGGTGTCTCCTATACCGTCACAGAGCAACGAGCCTACACCGATAGCACTCTTTATGCTTCCGCTTTTTTCATCGCCCGCCTCGGTCACACCTATATGTATAGGATAGTCACAACGCTCGGCTACAAGTCGGTTGGCACGTATCATTGATGCAACATCCGAGGACTTGATAGATATAGCGGTATCGTAAAAATCATACTTTTCAAGAATTGCCGTATGATACATCGCGCTTTCACACAACGCCTCGGGTGTGGGCGCGCCGTATTTGCCAAGAATATGCTTCTCGACAGAGCCGCTATTTACTCCGACTCTTATGGGAATATGCCTTGCCTTGCAAGCATTTACTACCGCGCGCACTCTATCCTCGTCCCCTATATTTCCGGGATTTATGCGTATTTTGTCAACTCCGTACTCTGCAGCCTTGAGTGCGGCACGGTAATCAAAGTGTATATCCGCCACGATTGGCGTATTGATGCCGCTTTCTTTTATTGTTCGCACAGTTTCCGCCGCACTCTCGTCAGGAACGGTTATTCTAACGATATCACAGCCGGATGACGACAGCTTTTTTATTTGCTCAAGAGTAGCAAGAGAATCGCGGGTATCGGTGTTGGTCATAGATTGAATAGCAATCTTGTTTTCCCCACCGATCTTTATATTTCCGACAGAGATCTCTCTCGTCTTGCGTCTGATATCGTTATATACCATATAATAATCCCTCTGTTTTAAGATTTTAAATACTTTAAAATTCAATTTAAAAAAGGCTGAATATATCCTTCATGGTTACGAACAGCATAAGTGCCATAAGAAGCATTATACCTACGGTGTTTATAGCCTGCTCAACCTCTCTCTTGACGGGCTTTCTGAAAACACCCTCAATTATCAAGAATATGAGTCTGCCTCCGTCAAGTGCGGGGAAAGGCAAAAGGTTGAACACTCCGAGATTCATAGTTATAAGCGTAAACAGATACAATAAGGAATCTGCGCCACTTTTTGTAGCCTCTCCTACCGCGCCCGCCATTCCAACGGGTCCAGATACCGCGTCAGCTCCGTATCTTCCTCTGACTAAGTCAACAAGGCTATCTGTGATAACCTTTACCGTAGAGAATGACCGAAACACAGAATGCTTGATTATGGTGCCAAAATCCGCCTTCTCGGCTTGCATAATGAAGTCGTAATTACCAAAAACCACTCCGCTACTTTCTTCCGTCGGAAAAACAACGTCATTGAGTACGATCTCCTCGCCATTCCTTATGACTACCAGATCTATGGGCTCGTATCCGTTGTTCATTATCTCGTAAACAAGCTCATTTCCGGTATGAACCCTGACTCCGTCTACCTTTATAACGGTATCTCCTGCCATGAGCGGAGATTGGCAAGTGTTGGAGATGGAATTCTCTTGAAAATCGTATATCGTATTGGATGCGAGGTATCCGTCCTGTGCGCTCTCGATTCCAACGAGAGAAAACATACATATAATGCCTAAAAGTATGTTCATAACCGCGCCTGCTATTGTGATGATAAACCTCTGCCAGACGGGCTTGTTGCAAAATGCGTTGACGTCGGTAGAGGCCTCGTCCTCCCCCGCCATGCTCACATATCCTCCTATCGGAAACGCCCTTATACTGAAAACGGTTTTCTGTTGTTCCTCAGAACTTGAATCAATAGCATCGGTCTGCTCTATCGGTGCAGACGTTTCATCACTGTGAAAGCTATCGGCAAACTCAATCTGCTTTTTCTTCTTTTTCTTGGTGGTAAACAAGGCAGGGCCCATACCAATTGAAAACTCGAACACGGTAACGCGAAAAAGCTTGGCAAAAAGGAAATGGCCAAGCTCGTGTATCACAACCATAATGCTAAGAAGAAGAAGTGTTAACAACAGGTATAAAATCGTATTCATAAATCTCCGCTACGTCTTATACGACGTTTAATTGTTTTATTTCGAAATATATTGCAAAGCAATTCTTCTTGCGTCCGCAGACACGCGAAGAATATCATCAAGCTCGTGTACAGAAGAAACGCCCGCAAGCTCGTCTACCGTCCTGCATACCACCTCTGCTATGTTACAAAAGCTGATTTTCTTTTGTAGGAAAGCGGCTACCGCCTCCTCGTTTGCCGCATTCAAAACGGCGGGAAGCGCCCCTCCCTTGTCAATGACCTCAAACGCCTTGCTAAGCAGAACAAATGTGTCCATATCAGGTTTTGCAAAGGTCAGCTTTCCTACAGAAAACAAGTCAAGCTCCTCGGTAGTCGCACATGTTCTTTGCGGGTGGGACAGCGCATACTGGACGCAGTGCCGCATATCAGGTACTGACATCTGCGCTATTACGCTGTTATCAATATATTCAACTGCCGAATGTATTATACTTTCCCGATGTACGACGACCTTTATTTGCTTCGGGCTTACGCCAAACAGATGCACCGCTTCAATGACCTCAAATCCCTTGTTCATAAGAGTTGCGCTGTCGACCGTGATCTTTGCACCCATATTCCAAGTGGGATGCGCCAGAGTTTTTTCAAGCGTCACATCTTCAAGCATCTGCTTGCTATATCCAAAAAACGGGCCACCCGATGCCGTCAAAATAATATTTTTTATCTCTTTTTTATTGCCGCTTCGCAAACATTGGTATATCGCACAATGTTCACTGTCAACGGGCAATATTTCGTGTCCGCTCTCCTTTGCGGCACGCATAACTATCTCTCCGCCAACCACCAGGGATTCCTTATTTGCCAATGCAAGCTTTTTCCCCGCCTCAAGCGTGGCCATAGTTGGCTTAAGACCGGCCTCACCCAAAATAGAGTTCTCAACGACCTGCCCCAAAGCATTATTGCAATCGGTCTCGGATATCATATCGCATATGCCATGGCTTCCGGCATATACCTTTATATCAGTATCTGCGAGACGGGTTTTCAGATCCCTTGCCGCGGTCTCGTCACTCATAGCGCACGCCTTAACCCTAAGCTCTCTTGCCTGAGCCTCGACCGATGCCGAGTCTTTATGAGCCGATATAGCGTCTACCGTTATATTCAGTTGTCTTGCAACGTCTATAGCCTGACGTCCAACGGACCCCGTGGAGCCTAAGACTATCATATTAGGTGAGTTATTCATTCCAGTCTCCGATAAAATAAACTTCTGTTATTTTAAGCAAAAAGATTAAAGTAGGTACATATAAACGCAAGAATTACAGAAACTGCCATAACAGAATCAAATCTGTCAAGGATTCCGCCATGACCCGGAAAGATCTTGCCATAATCCTTTATGCCATAGTGTCTTTTAATTACCGACATTATAAGATCTCCCGTTTGCGACACCACGGAAACAAAGACTCCGCTTATCGCAATAACAAGATATTTTGCCTGAGCAGTACCCGTACCGTCTACAAACCTCTCTATAATAAATCCGTACGCTACAAGAGCGATCACGCAAAAGACAATTCCGCCAATAGCCCCCTCGACAGTTTTTTTAGGACTTACAGATGGGATAAGTTTATGTTTACCGAGAAATCTGCCTATAAAATACGCAAATATATCTGTAACCCAAGCACATATAAACGGCAAAAGATAAATATACATTCCGTACATCACGTAATCACGCAGATACACCAAGGAGGTGAAAGCGGCAATTATATAGAAACAGGACGCAAATATCAATCCGCTGTCCGTAATAGCCACTCGCTTGTTGTCAAATACCGCAACACCAAAAATATAAAGTGCGAGTATCATAGCAAGCCCTATGGCAAGTTTGAGAAAGCTTGCCAATGAAGAATCCGATCCCTGCCCGGATATGTAGAAATATCTCACAAACACAGGACAAAGGGCTGCCACCAAATATATAGGCAACGCAAGCCACACGTTTTTCTTCTGTCCTATGCAGGAAAGCATTTCATAGCATCCAACGACCGCGCAAAGGGCAATAGCGGCGGGAAATATCCAAGTATTGCTAAAGATAAGTACAGGGATAAGTACCGCAACCGCAACTATCGAAGTTATAATCCTCTTTAACATTAAGCTTCACCTTCTTTTAATGTGTTTTTGCTATCTTTATCGAGTCCGCCAAAGCGCCTTTTGCGCAAGTAAAAATCTGATATCGCCTTATTTACGTCTTCTTCATTCATATCCGGCCAAAGCGTATCCGTAAAGTAAAGCTCAGAATATGCCGCCTGCCATAAAAGGAAATTAGATATTCTGAGGTCTCCTCCCGTTCTTACTATCAGATCAGGATCGGGACACTCGGCGGTATATAATGCTGAATTGATATCGTCCTCGGTTATATTCTGTTTCCCCATTGATATTAGCTTATTACAAGCATTTACTATTTCTGCTCGGGAGCCGTAATTGAGAGCTACGTTCAAAACTCGAGTTCCGTTTCGAGTTCTTTCCTCCATCTGTCTTATTTTGTCTGCCAGCTTGGAATCCAGCACTGTTATATCTCCTATGAAACAAACCTTTGCATCCTCGGAAGTTTTTTTATCAAGGTATTCGTCGAGAAGCTTCATTATAGACTGGACCTCGCGTTCAGGCCTTTTCCAATTTTCAGTAGAAAAAGCATATACCGTAATATATTCTATTCCTATTTTGTGACAGTATTCTGTTATTTGCTTGAAAGTTTCAACACCCTTTTTGTGTCCGTACTCTCTGGACATATTCCTCTTTTTAGCCCATCGACCGTTACCGTCCATAATAAAGGCAATATGCTTTAATCTTTCATCAACCTGAACGCTCTGTGTTTTGTTTTCCAAGGTCATTATACTTTCTCCTAAACAAACAAATACTACATAAAGCGGAAGGTTTTTTCTTCCGCTTTAATTTTTATTTTATCTATCACGGAAATATGAATTATACCTTCATTATTTCCTTTTCCTTAGCTGCACTTATGGCGTCAATGTTCTTAATGTACTTGTCTGTAACGTCCTGAACCGCTTTCTCAGCATCCTTTACGTCGTCCTCGGTGAGCACTCCGTCTTTCTTCTGCTTCTTTATATCGTCGTTAGCTGTACGTCTGATATTTCTGACCGCGACCTTTGCTTCCTCACCCATTTTCTGAACCTGCTTTGCAAGCTCACGACGACGCTCCTCTGTAAGCTGAGGGAAAACCAAGCGGATTATTTTACCGTCGTTCGAGGGTGTGATTCCGATATCCGACGTCAAAATTGCCTTTTCCATAGCCTTAAGAGTACTTGCGTCATAAGGAATGATCTCAAGCGTCTTTGCGTCTGCAACCCTTACGTTTGCCATAGAAGTCAACTCTGCGGGAGAACCCCAATAATCGAAGGTAAGGCGTGCCAAAACGGCAGGATTGGCCTGGCTTGCTCTGATAGAGGCAAGATTCTGCTCGTAGGATGCAATGGATTTACCCATCTTTTCTTCAATATCTCTGGTATTGTACTTCATAAAATCAATTCCCTTTCTATGTATGTGTATTATTAACCGATTATTTATGCATTTTAGTTCCTTTTGCTTCTCCCATTACCGCATAGTAAATATTATCGGGATCAGAGAGCGCAAAGGCGTAGCAATCAATGTTATTTTCGTTACAGAAGGATACTGCGGTGAGATCAAATGCCTTGAGGTCCTTCTCCAGTATCTCAGCATACGTAACGTCTTCGTATCTTGTAGCGTTCGGATCCTTCTTGGGATCTGCCGTATAAAGACCGTCAACGTTCTTTGCCATAAGCACTACGTCCGCGCCGATTTCTGCCGCGCGCACTACAGCGGGTGTATCGGTTGAGAAATAGGGAGCCCCAAGTCCACCGCCAAAAATGACCACCTTGCCCTCATTCAAATATCTGTCAGCATCTCTTTGAGTATAGAAATCAGCAAACGTATTCATTTCAACAGACGACAGTACCTTAGCCTCGATTCCGTTCCTTATACAAGCGTCCTGAAGTGCCAACGCATTGACAACTGTTGCAAGCATACCCATATGGTCTGCTCTCGTACGGTTCATACCAACGCCTTTTCTGGCTCCTCTCCAAATATTACCTGCACCTACTATAACGGCAACCTGAACGCCTGCATCAAGGCATTTCTTAATAGAATTTACAACCCTATCCATAAAGTCGAAATCCAAAATATCATTTGCGCAGTTGTTTTTTAGTGCTTCTCCCGAAATCTTAACTAAAACTCTTTTATAGACGGGTTTTGACATGGATAATCTCCTCACATTGTAGTTTACAAGAACATTGTACTACTTTTTTGGCATTTTGTAAACAGTTTTTTTGTAAATATTTTATAATATTATTAATTTTTATAATATTGAGAATTTTTTACTTAAAAGCTGCGGAGATATCTACTCTTTGAGATATCTCCGCCAAGGATATATTATCTTCTCTTTTCTGCGATTTCAACAAGACGCTCTTTTATAAATTCATCAACGGACATAGCGCCCTTCTCTCCTTCTTTTCTGGAGCGAACGGCTACCGTGCCACTTTCAGTCTCCTTTGCGCCGACCACGAGCATATAAGGCAATTTTTCAAGCTGTGCATTACGTAGCTTATAGCCGATAGTCTCGTTTCTCTTATCCACCTCACAACGAACGCCAAGAGCAGTAAGCTTGTTGGCAATATCTTCGCAATATGCGATCTGCTCGTCGCCGATAGGAAGCAGTCTGACCTGAATAGGAGCCATCCATGTAGGAAGTGCGCCTGCGTATTTCTCAATAAGCAAAGCAAGTGTTCTTTCATAGCATCCCATAGAGGTACGGTGAATTATATAAGGAGTCTTCATCGTGTTGTCGGAATCAACGTACTCCATACCAAACTTCTTTGCAAGAAGCATATCGATCTGGATAGTAATGAGTGTATCCTCCTTACCAAACACGTTCTTGATCTGAATGTCAAGCTTAGGTCCGTAGAACGCCGCCTCGTCGATGCCTATATCATAGTTACCCTCACCGAGATTTTCATTAAGGAGCTTTTCCATAATTCCCTGCGCCTCGTCCCACTGCTCTGCTGTTCCCTCGTACTTATCAGTACGCTTGGGATCCCACTGTGAGAATCGGAAAGAACAGTCCTCACGCAGACCAAGAGTATCAAGGCAATAAAGAGCCAAATCAAGACATCCCTTGAATTCCTCTGCAAGCTGCTCAGGACGAAGGATAAGATGTCCCTCAGATATAGTGAACTGACGTACACGGATAAGACCGTGCATCTCTCCGCTATCTTCATTTCTAAACAGAGTGGAGGTCTCGCCAAGTCTCATAGGAAGATCTCTATAAGAGCGCTTTTTGTTAAGGAATACCTGATACTGGAAAGGGCAGGTCATAGGACGGAGCGCAAAGCATTCCTTTGTCTCGTCGTCCGCGTCTCCAAGTATAAACATACCTTCGCGATAGTGATCCCAGTGTCCCGAAATCTTGTAAAGATCGCGTTTTGCCATAAGTGGAGTCTTTGTCAAGAGATATCCTCTTCTCTGTTCCTCGTCCTCAATCCATCTCTGAAGTGTCTGGATAACGCGCGCACCCTTGGGCATAATGATAGGAAGTCCCTGACCGATAGAGTCAACCGTGGTGAAATACTCAAGCTCACGTCCTATCTTGTTGTGGTCACGCTTTCTTGCTTCCTCAAGCATAGTTACGTATTGATTGAGCTCATCCTTGGACGGAAAAGCAAGACCGTATATTCTTTGAAGCTGTTTGTTATTCTGGTCACCCTTCCAATAAGCGCCCGTGCACTGTGTTAGCTTGAATGCCTTTACCGCACCCGTGGCAAAGAGGTGGGGACCCGCACAAAGATCTACAAACTCACCCTGACGGTAGAAACTGATAGTCTCACCCTCGGGGAGTTCTTCAATGAGCTGTACCTTGTACGGCTCGTTTTTCTCTGTCATAAGTGCGATTGCCTCGTCTCTGGGGAGCTCAAATCTCTCTATTTTGAGGTTTTCCTTGACTATCTTCTTCATTTCACTCTCAAGATTTTTAAGAATCTCGGGAGTAAATGCGATATCGCTATCAAAATCATAATAAAATCCGTCTTCAATAGCGGGGCCTATAGTCAGCTTCGTATCAGGGTAAAGTCTCTTTACAGCTTGAGCCAGAATATGAGACGCTGTATGTCTGAAAACGTGCGCACCCTCCTTATCATCAAATGTCAGGAGCTGAACGTCAGCATCTGCGCTTATTCCATAATTAAGAGCAACGGTATTGCCATCAACGTTTGCGGCAATAACACTTCTCTCAACCATACCAAAGGTTTCCTTCGCAGCATCATATACCGTCACGGGAGCGTTGGATTCAAAAATCTGTGAACCAAAATTGATTTTCATAATTTTACACCTTTTCCTTTTGTGTTTATGTGATTAATTTAAAATTACTATAAAAAACACCCCGACACCAAAAAAAGTGTCCGGGGTGCATATTGCACGGTTCCACCCGAGCTTTAACTCAATTTTATTAAATTCGCGCAAAAGTGGTACCTTATATAAAAGCATAAAAAACTTTCACCCGCTGTTTTCTCTCTGTGTATGCCGAATTACATAAGACTTGTCTTTTGGAATTATTATTTTCTGTTATATTGGGATTTGGGATTTACGAGCTCTCTCCAATCGAGGTCGCCTCTGTCAAGAGCCATAATTATTACCTCTGCGGTAGCAATATTGGTAGCCACTGGAACATTGTATCTGTCGCATGCCAACAGAAGATCTCTCTCTATTTTATCATGCTCGGAATATCCCGAAGAAGGACGTGTATCTCTGAAATATATTAAAACGTCTATTTCATTATATGCGACGCGGGAGGCTATCTGCTCCTCGCCACCCTGCTCTCCGCTGAGCAGCTTTTCTATTCTGAGTCCCGTTGCCTCGGATATATATTTAGCGGTAATGCCTGTGGCACATATGTTATGCTTGCTGAGGATACCGCAGTAAGCGATACAAAACTGTGTGATAAGTTCCTTTTTGACATCATGGGCTATTATAGCTATCTCCATAACGTTTCCTCCATCTGACAAAAATAAGGCTTTAAGTTATTATATCACAAAACAAAGATTTTGTCAATGATATCCCGAACAAATTTTGACACATTTTGCATTTTTGTTCAAAACATATATTTTTGTCGTCTTCTTGGTCAAAAGTGAAATTTTTATTTCCCGCACGATGAGCAGACTCTTTCCTTGCCTGCCTCAACAGCCTCTTCTACAGTGCCGCTTATTTTATCAGAGCTCTTTATATATCTGCAACTCTCAGACAAATGCCACACATCGCCGCTCTTGGTCCAATACACAATGTCATTCTTTACGTCTTCAGAGTTGGAATTACTCTCCACAGTAATATTTTCAAAGGTATCGTTTGATGTTGTTCCTTCCAAATCAGTGTTCAGCTCTACATAACTCGAGACTTCTGTACTCTCAACGCTTGATGTCTCCAAGTCGCTTATAATTTCGGATTTTATTTCGGACATTCTTTCAGAATTCAACAATTCTCCACCGTTAAATTCATTATTTTGATCGCACGCCACAAACATCAAAATTGATAATAAAAACACAGACAAAGTCAAAAATTTTTTCAAAGAATTCACACTCACAGATGTTCTCCTTGTATTTAAATAATAATTTTTAAAATCATTCCTCAACCAACATATGTTCCAAAATTTCCATTTTGTTATTGGCAAATTCATATGCTAGTTTGTAGTCTCCGATCTGTTTACAACACTGCTCCATATCACTACAGGCAAGATACAGCAGAAGTCTTGGCGGGACAACGTCCCCATCAATAAGCTCCTTTAAAATTTTTATGGCTTTTCCATAATCTGAATCTATAATATACTGCTTTGCCTTTATATGCTTTATGAATAATTCATCATACGGTGACATGCGGCCAACACCTTCTAACATATTACACCCACCACCCGAATAATTATCCATAGCAATAAGTATGGCTATGTATCGGCTAAAACTGTCTCCAAACAACAAAGGGGATAATCCTTCCTCAAACGCCTCGGTATCTATCTCGTCGGAATCAAGAGTGGGAGATATCTTCTTTAAAAAACAAAACAAAAGTGATATTTTGTTTACCTGCGCAACCGTATTATAGACCGATTCTTGAGCATGGATTGCCGACTTATCAAGAAATTCACGCGCCTTGTAAAGCCTACCTTTACTTATACTGTCTGATGCAATCCCAAGACAACAATCTGCCAATATAAGCTGAATCTCATCATCGTATTCATCAAATGAAGCAAGACACATTTCCCTGCAAAGCTCATAATTACCGTCGGTATATGCTCTCTTAATGTTCCTCATAACACTTATTTTGTTATATAGAAATTCCTCATCGCCATCTGCTAACAGATATCCCGTTGGCACTCCCAATCTGTTAGCCAGATATATGACGGTAGATATTGAGGGGGTAGCGCTACCGTTCTCAATCTGGCTGAGCATATTTCTCGTTATCTCATTCCCCGCAAGCTCTTTTTGTGTCATCATCTTCGAGCTTCTCAGATCCTTTATTTTCTTTCCTATATTCATAAGTATCTCCGAATGTAAATACAATTTACCATTTGATTATATCATACAAATTGAAAAATTACAATACTTTTATAAAAAAATTACAACAAAAAAAACAGGCGAGCCTTCGGCACGCCTGCTTTTTGTATATATTAGTGAACTATGCACTTCTCAGTGTCCTTGTCAAATATGTGCATTCTTGCAGTCTCAAGCGCAATCTTTATGGTGTCACCCGCGCGAGACGTGGATCTTGCAGAAACACGAGCGATGAGCTTTGTCTCGCCAATAACGAGGTAGAGATATATCTCCGCACCCATAAGCTCAGTAACCTCAACGTACGCATCGACTGTGCTATCCTCAAGGGCAGCAATCTGTGCAGGCTGGTCGTGAATGCTTTCGGGACGAATACCCACAACGACCTCCTGACCGATGTACTCCTGAAGTTGAGGAGCGTTTGCTTTTTCTGCGGGAATCTTAATGGAGTTACCTTCAAACTCGAAGTAAACGTCGTCGCCCTTCTTGACAAGAGTTCCGTTTATAAAGTTCATCTGAGGAGTTCCAATAAATCCTGCAACGAACATATTAACGGGATTGTCGTAGAGACTCTGAGGAGTATCTACCTGTTGGATAAGACCGTCCTTCATAACTACGATTCTGGATGCCATAGTCATAGCCTCGACCTGATCGTGAGTAACGTATATGAACGTTGTCTCAACTCTCTGGTGAAGCTTAGTAAGCTCGGTTCTCATGGTTGCGCGGAGCTTTGCGTCCAAGTTGGAAAGCGGCTCGTCAAGAAGGAACACTTTAGGGTTACGAACGATAGCACGACCGAGCGCAACACGCTGCTTCTGACCTCCGGAAAGAGCCTTGGGCTTT
>JAEIGA010003872.1_pt1 | contig 23261 bp, 18 predicted proteins | sample 9270691 | NCBI WGS metagenome assembly JAEIGA01 (sample SAMN17057246, study PRJNA624740) | gut metagenome | biome: biome; isolation source: fecal sample | host: Bos grunniens | place: China: Xizang | collected 2019 | reverse complement strand
TCGCTTACAATCATCGCAACTGCCCTTATCGACACTGGCTCGAAGATGGATGAGGTGATTTTTGAGGAGTTCAAGGGTACGGGTAATATGGAGCTTCAGCTCGATCGTAAGCTTGCGAATAAGCGTATCTACCCAGCTGTGGATGTTGTGGCATCGGGTACACGCCGCGAGGATTTACTCCTAAGTCAGAGTGTTATGCAGCGCACATGGATATTGCGTAAGCACTTGGCGGATATGACTCCTGTGGAGGCTATGGAGTTCCTACAGAAACAGATGAACCTAACGCGTGATAATGAGGAGTTCCTCGCTACGATGAACCAGTAAAATAGTAGGGTAGCCCTTTATAGTATTAACATTAACCAATTATGCGTAGATTAGTCGTTATAATTCTTGCAGCACTGATACCTGCAATATCCTTTGCCTGGGGGCCTAAGGGACATGATGTAGTGGCTTATATCGCCGAGCAGCACCTCTCGAAGCGTGCAAAGCGCAATGTTGAGCAGACGCTCGGTGGTTACTCAATGGTTTATGTTGCAAATTGGATGGATAATGCAAGCCATACGGATGAGTATGAACATACAAAAACCTGGCACTATGTGAATGTTGACCCAGAGGAGGTTAGTTATGCACGCTCAAAAAAGGAGGATAAGGGTGATGTTGTAACGGCTGTAAATAATATTGTTAAGAACCTAAAGTGTGATGACCTAACTGCGGAGCAGGAGCGAGTACAACTAATGATGCTTATCCACCTTGTTGGCGATATGCACTGCCCTATGCACGCAGGACACAAGAGCGATAAGGGTGGTAATGGCACAAAGGTTAAGTATTTCGGTAAGCAGGAGAAGCTGCACTCGGTGTGGGATAGTAAGATTGTTGAGTCTGCTCATAATTGGAGTTACACAGAGTGGCAACGCGAGGTTGACCGCCTCAATAAGAAACAGGTGAAACGCATCGTGCAGGGAACACCAAATAATTGGATTGAGGAGTGTGTGATACTTGCAGACGATGTATATGCACGCTCCACAAAGGGTGGTAATCTCTCCTATGACTATGTCGCCTACTATACCCCTATTGTTGAACAACAACTCTTGAAGGCTGGTATTCGTCTTGCTAAGTTGTTGGAGGAGATATATTAAACCTGTATGTATATTAGTAGTAAAGGACTGAGAAATCAGTCCTTTACTCGTTTAATTCCAACCATCGCATCTCCTTTTCGTCAATGGTGGTAATAAGCTCCTCGATGCGCTTGGATAGTTCTGAAAGTCGTTCGTATGGTAGTGTGCCAGATGATATCTCGCTCTCCAATGATGTACGCTCCTTGCTTAGCGTTGCAATATCTGCCTCTAACTGCTCCAGTTCACGCTGCTCCTTGAAGGATAGCTTGCGCTTTGTTGTGTCGTGAGTGCGTTGCTGTTGAGGCTTTTGTGGCGTGTTGCTACGCTGTTCGCTACGCTCATTAGCCTCGCGCTCCTTGACAAACTCTCGATATTCACTATAGTGACCCACAAAGTCCTTGATGCGACCATCGCCCTCAAAAACAAAGAGATGGTCTGTACACTTATCAAGGAAGTAGCGGTCATGCGACACAATAAGTAGCGATCCCTTGAACTCAGAAAGATACTCCTCCAATACATTGAGAGTCATGATATCAAGGTCGTTAGTAGGCTCATCAAGGATAAGCATATTGGGGTTTTGCATCAACACTATAAGTAGATATAGACGACGCTTCTCACCGCCACTGAGAATATCTACACGCTTGTTGAAAGTCTCGTGTGGAAAAAGGAAGCGATTGAGATATGTCGTAGCCGATATAGCATGACCATCTGATGCCTTGACAACATCTGCTACCTCCTGCACGCACTCCAATACCGTTTGTCCTGGCTTGAAGTTTATTCCTCGCTGGGTGTAGTATCCTATGCGTAAGGTCTCACCCTGCTCGATACTGCCTGAGTCAGGTGTTAGGTTGCCCGCCATAAGGTTAAGGAAGGTGGTTTTACCAACGCCGTTGCGACCCACTATGCCCACACGCTCGCCACGCGTGAATTTGTATGAGAAGTTATCTAACATCTTGCGCCCCTCGAATTGAAGCGATACATCTGTGCAGTCGATAATCTTACGACCAAGGCGCGATGTAGCAACATCAATCTCTACGCTATCTGTGCGTAGGCTAACCGAAGCTTTGTCCTTGAGATCATAGAAGGCGTTTATGCGATATCGAGCCTTGCCTGTGCGGGCTTGTGGCGTGCTGCGTATCCACTCTAATTCTCGGCGTAGTAAGTTGCGCGACTTGTCGATCTCTGCCTGCATATTAAGGTATCTCTCCTCGCGCTTCTCAAGATATTCGGTGTAGTTGCCTCGATAAGTGAATATCTTTCCTCGGTCAATTTCCATAATCGTATTGCACACTCTATCAAGGAAGTAGCGATCGTGTGTAACCATAAGGAGTGTGCATCGTGAGCGTTGTAGATACCCCTCTAAATACTCTATAATATCAATATCGAGGTGGTTGGTAGGCTCATCCATGATTATGAAGTCGGCATCCTGAAGTATCATACATGCTAAGGCTACGCGTTTTGCTTCGCCGCCCGATAGCTCGCCCATAGGCTGTTCCCACCTCTCAATCTTGAGAGAGGATAACACTTGGCGAATTTTCTGTTCTATGCCCCAGCCATTCGATGCATCCATTGCAGCTATGGCTCTCTCCAAACGCTTGATGTCGCCACTCGCAACCGCATGCTCATACTCCTTAAGTTCTGGTGATAGGTCTCCCATGCGCGCATACACCTCGTCAAAGATGGAGTGCTTAGGGTCGAAGTGGCTCTCTTGATCAAGAAATGCCACTTTGATATCCTTCATAAACTTAACCTCACCACCTCTGTCAGAGTGTTCCACGCCTGCTAAAATCTTAAGCAAGGATGATTTTCCCGTGCCATTTGGTGCAACCAAAGCAATCTTATCCCCCTCGTTTATATTGAAACTTATATCGGAGAAGAGCGTACGGTCACCATACGATTTTGAAATATTTTCTACTTGTAGATAACTTGCCATAACAGAACTATTTATAAGGCTAAACTATTATTTAGCTTTAGGTCGTATGCCAACCTTTCACCACTCTCATAATGGATAATGCCACGGTATTCAAATCCCAATCTATCCATCATTGAGAGCATACGAACATTGCCTCGGTGGGTATCAATGCGAAAACCCGAGTACCCCGCCTCTATAGCTAACTCCTTAGCTTTTCTCATTAGTGACAGAGCTATGCCATTGCGTGTGTATCCTTTGCTTACGCATAGACGATGTACAACCACATAATCCTCTCCTGTAGCCCATATATTGTTCGGAATTTGCTTGTATGCAATCTCTCCAGCAAGCACTATAGCTGCATAGCCAGCCACCGTATTCTCTTCTACATAGACATAGCCTACCTTTGATTCGATATCGCGCATGATAATCTCAGCAGTAGGGTAGCCATCCTGCCATTGGTCAATACCGAGTTCGCGCAATGCCGCCTGAGCATCGCTTATGATGCCCATTATTGCCTCTATATCATTGTTGTTGGCTCTACGAATCATCGCTTGCGAGATATCTCTCTGATTTTACGGTTAATAATATAGAAGTTGAAGAGGATAATCGCAATGGTAAACACTACGCCAACGCCAATAGCAACGATAGGCGAGGAGGCGAGTGTATATCCTGCTAACTGTGATATATAGCCCATGTATAGCTTCTGTGCAACGGCAATAAAGGCAATGCTAAGAGCCAATATCGAGATATTGAGTGTGAGTGTAAGAAGATTGTAGGGTAGTGCTACGCGCTGAGGTTTGTAGCCTATGAGTATAAGGTTCTCAAGTTTTGTAATGTTCTTCTGTAGAAGTAGGTAGATGCTTAGTGTAAGGATAATGATTGATAATACGCTAAATATTATGCCTATACATATGATTATTACAATACATACTTTGAGTATAAACATCGCTTTACTACTCTCCGAAGGCTTATTCTCTACTTCGTAATTCTTTGCATCAAGGAAAGTAATCAATTCAGGATCCGATGGATTTCCAACCTCGATTATCAGGCGCGTTGCCTCCTCATCAGAAGACTCGCCATAGAACTTATTTGCCCACTCCATAAAGGCCATAGGGACAAGGATGGTGTTGATTCGATCCGAAAAACCAACAACACGACCTTTGAAATCACCACGAAGTTGGTTGCCGCGGAGTATGATATCTAGTTCTACGCGCTTGATGATATCCTCGGTAATCTGAGGAAGTTGCTGTGTTGAGCTAAAGCCAAAGTTGTATAGATTGAGATAGTTGCGTGGCAATATAATAGGAATTATGCTGTCACCTACCTTATAGTTCCACTCCTTTGGTTGTATATCAAGAAAGCTATCTGGCACAGCTTCAAAGAAGAGCATCGTAGATAACTTACGACCACCAAACTCTATTGCACCGTACACCTCAAATTCGGAAGAGTTGAATGTGCCTACACTCGACACAAACTCCTGCGCCTCAAGCTCTGTGATATCCTCCCCGGAGAAGCTTTTGCCACCTACACCCATGCGCTCAACAGGATGTGTGATAACTAAATAGTCGCTACCTATAAGAGCGTTTTCCCCCGTCATTATAGGCTTTAGGTCACTATAGAGTTGCACGCCACCGAGTATGACCGTCATGCCTATAAGGTTCGCGATAAAGAATACCGCCAACTCGAAGATGCTTATATGTTTTCTGAGTAACTTCCAGATAAGGTTTAAAGATTTAGGCATAGGTCGTAGTTGATGTTCATGTGTTTACCAATAGATGTTACGATGATACCAGCTCCCTCGCTCTTGGCCTCACGAAGTATTACATCGCGCATGATATCGCTGTTTCTATCATCGAGGTGCGATATTGGCTCATCAAGAAGGATGAAACTAAAAGGCTGACATAGTGCGCGGATAAGAGCTACGCGCTGCTGTTGTCCAAATGACATGCGATCAATGCGCGTGTTGAGTTTGTCTTCAATGCCAAGTTCTTCAAAGAGGTGTAGAATATCCTCCTTGCTCTTCTTACCTGTTATAGTGTTCTTTATCCACACATTCTCCATTGCAGTAAGTTCTCCAAAGAGCCTTAAATCCTGAAATAGAATGCTTATCTCCTGTTGACGAATATCGCACCAACGCGCGGAGTTGTATTTATTGATATTCTCGCCATCGAAGAGTATCTCGCCCCTATAGTCACCGCGCTGACCATAGAGGTAGCTACATAGTGATGACTTACCTGTTCCTGAGGCTGCATGAATAAGATAGCTCTTACCGCGCTCTAAACATATCTCCTTTTGCCAAATATCAGATAAAATCTCTTTGCGCGATGCAAATATCTCAGGAATAACCCTCTTAAGTTCTACTCTCTCCATAGACTATATCATAGCTTTAATACCCTCGCTCACCAATACTGGTAATACGATGGAGTTAATCTGCTCAAGTGCATTTATAGACCTGTTGTCAAATACAACTACAACTTCTGCAGAATCGAGACCCTTAGCTGAAGCGTAGATATAACTTATAGCCTCCATGCTATCTGTATATATTGAGCGATATTCGTCGATGATGTTTCTAACGATAATCTTATTTGCTGAACTTAGGAGGTCACCATTCATCATCGCATCAATATTTGCCACAATGTAGCCATAAGAGCCCTCAATATCCTTTGTCCACTCACAATCGAGTGCTGAAGGAGTCTTTGGATTTGGTGACATATTCACTCCAAGATGGAATAGCTGCTCATCCTGACCCATTGACAGATTGTAGTTCATAAGGCGTAGGGTATAGTGCATATGGTCCACCTTTCTTAGGAAGCCTCCCGCAAACTGCGCGATGTTGTTTATAATATATGTGTCTGATACATCTGCCATGAGCATAGCCTCTACACTCTTAATGTTTGGTGTTATAGAGTACTCGTCCCAATAGTAGTCGTATGTGCGTTTTACATTGCCATCAATGCTGTTTAATGCTAAGGTTACACCTCCATCAATTGTGCTGAGTGCATCACATGCAATGGAGAGTATCATGCTCATCTCGTTGGTTGGAGTGATGCCCACGGTAGATAGAAACTCATCGTTGAGTAGTGTGCGTACCAATTGTGCTAAAATATTGCCATTCACACCCATGCTTATTACGGCGTATGCATCACTATTCAAGTAACTTAGGTGTGTGGTATTGGTTGCCTTAAAAAGTGTGGAGTATTCGCCATAGTTAATGCCTTTGGTCTTACATGTAACAGCTGCACGACCTAAGTCAAAATTGGCAGATATTGTCGCCTTGGCGCCTATTTCAAAGTGAGATGTATAGGTGGTAATTAAATCTTTAACTCTATTTATCTCCTCTATTTGTTTAGTATAGTGTGTGTCGCTAATCTCTCCTCTGTTGAGCTTGCTCTGTAGCTCTGTAGTACTCTTCTCAATCTGACTATTCATAATTAAGATTAGTCGCTCGAAGTTTGCAATAATGGCAATGTCGTTACCCTCCAACTCAGCAAGGTCGCTCTTTGGGCGGGTTATGGCACTCTCAACCATGGCATGTCGAGAGTTATCATCGCCTAGAACAAAGACTATGCGTGAGTCGTTGTATGCTACCGTGATATTATCGTACTCGAAGGTGCGTATATTGCCGTCTTGTTCTACAGTGATTGCCTCTTCACCACTCTTCTCAAGGAGATGCGAAAATAGATTAACCGTATGATCTACATCTACTGCATTAAGCACATTCGCAACTATAACAAAACTCTCCAAATCATCACATAGGTAGCCATAGGCGCGTCCGTGGAGGTCTATACCTGTAGCATTGAGATTGGTAACTATACCACTTAGGTGCTGCGATAGCTCAGCGTCGTCAATCTGTGATGATAAAGCTGTGGCTATTAGGCGGCGATTATCAGCGGTTATAAACTTGTCAAAAGCACCCTTTGTCGCAAGCTGTTCAAGGTTTGCATATACAAACACACTATCCTCGATAGGTGCCAATGTCTCCTCTTGATGATTTTTCGAAATCATGAAATAGGTGATTGCTGCAACTCCAATGGCGATGCCAATAGCAAATACCCACAATAAAATCTTTTTCATTTTGTTGTCTCTTTTATTATCAACTCAACGATATACATATCTATACTATCGACAAAGATACGAATTATTTTTTAAACATTTATCATGGTTTTGTAATATTGGTAATTTTTACTAAATTTGCACGATGTAAACTTAAGAGAGTAACATGGAAAACTTCAAGCCCACAAAATACACTTTAGAGTGTGTAGCCACAGGTCGTGAATTCGACGATACTGGTTGGATTTTGGATGATAGAGAGTGTAAAACGCCATCATTGGTGCGTGCTAAATACGCGAACAAAAGATTAGAGCTCAAGTCTGACGACTATGGTTTTTATAAGTTTTGTGATTGGTTGCCAGTGAAGCGTATCTTGCAGGGATCTTCGGCTCCTGTAACATACAAGAGCGAGGCTTTGGCTAAGCACCTCGGACTCTCAAACCTATGGATTACGCTGAGCGGTTACGCTCCACGCCGTGGTGTTAAGATGACGACTTGCTCGTTTAAAGAGACCGAGGCATATAGTGTCTGTGCTCGTATTGATGAGCATGAGGATAGGGTGCTGGTTGTTGCGTCAGCTGGAAATACAGCCCGTGCCTTTGCACGAGTATGCTCAGATAACAACATAAAGCTACTTCTTGCTGTCCCTGCTGATAATCTTGATGCACTGTGGTTTACAGAACCTATTAATGACTGTGTAAAGCTAATTGTGTGCGAGAAAGGTGGCGACTATTTCGATGCTATCAATCTTAGCAATATGGCGCTTAAATCCCATAAGTTCTATGCTGAGGGTGGTGCGAAGAATGTCGCTCGCCGTGATGGTATGGCAACAACAGTACTATCTGCAGTGACAACCATAGGTCGTATTCCTGACTACTACTTCCAGGCTGTAGGTAGTGGCACAGGTGCTATTGCTGCATGGGAGGCAAATATGCGACTTATTGAGGATGGAAGATATGGCGACAATCTGATGAAGCTTATCGTGTCGCAGAATGCCCCATTTGTTCCTATCTATGATGCTTGGCGTGCTGATTCACGCGAGATGCTAGCTTATGACATGAAGAAGGCGCGCCGCGATGCAGAGCTTATTGACGCTAAGGTGCTCTCAAATCGCCGACCTCCATACACCTTTGCGGGAGGCTTGTACGATGCTTTGAAGGCTACGAATGGCGATGTTATGGTGGCAACAAATGCACAGGCACGTCGCGCTCGCAAGCTCTTCAAGGAACTTGAGGATATAGATATTCACCCAGCAGCAGCTGTGGCTCTTGCATCGCTTATTAAGATGGCCGAGGCGAGAACTATTGATAAGGATGCATGTATCATGCTCAATATCACAGGTGCAGGCGAGGAGGCAGCAAAGCAAAACCGTGAACTGTTCACCATTAAGCCAAGCAAGGTATTCTCGCTTAATGCCGATATTGATGATGTAGTTAGATATGTAGAAACACTATTTTAATTGAGGAATGTTGTACCCTATAAAGTTTAAGCCTCGCATCAAGGAGCGTATTTGGGGCGGTCAGGCAATACTAAAAAAGAAGGGCAAGGCAGCAAGTCGTCTTGCAAAGGATAAACTATATGGTGAGAGCTGGGATTTGTCATCAGTAAAGGGCGACATCTCAGTGGTGTCGAATGGCTTTCTGAAGGGCAATAACCTCGAAGAGATTATTGAGGTTTACATGGGAGAGCTCGTTGGAGAGCAAATCTTTGAGCAGTACGGTCTGGAGTTTCCACTACTCATAAAGTACCTTGATTGCAATGATAAACTATCAGTGCAGGTGCATCCAGATGATACTCTTGCCGAGGAGCGTCATAATAGCTTTGGTAAGACCGAAGCATGGTATGTCGTGGATTGCAAGCCAGGAGCCTCTATATACTTAGGTTTTAAGGATTTGAACCTTACACGCGAGGAGTATATAGCGGCTGTTGCCGAGTCACGCCTTGAGGAGCTACTTAATAAGGTCGAGGTTAAGCCAGGTGATGTGTTCTTCATTCCTGCTGGTACAGTTCATGCCTTAGGTGCAGGTCTTGAGGTTGTCGAGGTGCAGCAGACTTCTGATGTGACCTATAGAATATATGATTGGGATAGGGTAGATGCAGAGGGTAAGAGTCGTGAACTTCATACTTCGCTGGCTGTAGATGCTATCGACTTCGAGGCTGACGCTGAGTTGTTGCATAAGCAGTATAATCTTGCTAAGGGCGATGAGGCTAAGGTGATTGAGTGTAACTACTTTACCATGACACTCCATGATGTTGCAGGCATAAAGGAGCTTGATCGCTCTTCGCTTGATTCGTTTGTGGTACTTATTGCTCTAAATGGCTCTACTCGTATCATCGCTGATGGCAATGAGGAGAGCTTGGATGAGGGTGAGGTGATACTCATACCTGCCGAGGTTAACGATATCACAATCAAGGGCGACGCTAAACTAATGGAGGTATATCTAAACAAGTAATATCTCTGTACACCATACAAAAAGTGGCGACTAAAATCTATTTAGTCGCCACTTTTATTTTATAGAAGTTTACTACTAATATCCTGTGTTTTCATTTCTACAATCCAATAAATAGTAATCACCTTCATAGATTATAGTGTGGTTCTCAATTCTGTAGTCAACCTCTAATGTTACATTAAGTGTAACCTTGCCCTCCTCAATAGTTAGCAAGCCATCTTCGTAGCGTATCTGTGCAGTATCAACGCCCGATTCATCGTTTATTTGATACCAGCTCCACTGCTGCTTGAAGGTGTCACCAATTGGCTGGTTGTTAGGGTCGAAGTCATACACACCAACAGGCACGGTGATATTTTCCATATCGCTTGGCTCTACATCAAGGTAAAGATCTACAAAATAGTAGTGCGCATTAGGAATAGAGTATAATCCCGACTTATCCATGCCAAGATCCGAGAATACAAGGTAGTAGTTGTAGAATCCCTGCATGTAGCCATAGTACTTACCCTGAAGATACTTAGCAACAATCGTCTTGTTTGATGGATTCTCATTTAATGCCTGAATTACCTTAACCTCCAATTTAGACTTGTCATAAGTAAGTGTGATAATACCTTCGCGAGGCTCGCCATTTGGGTTTGTATCAATAGTGAAAGTGATCTTGCCTTGCTGTTGGTAGTCAAAATCGTAAATCCAATCTACATTTGCCTCAGCCTCAACCTTGGCACCTGATATAAACTCCAAGATGTCAAACTGGATGAATGCTGTTATATTATCACTACCTACTTTAATTACAGATTTGGTAGTAAGCTTAATTTGCTGATTTTCTGCATTCTCATTTGCCGTATCACACGATGTAAATAAGAGTGCAACGGCAGCTAAAATTGATAGGATGTATCTCATAGTCTTAATATTAAATAATTATCACCATAACTTCGACAAAGGTACAATTATTTTTCAATTCATCGGTTGTCAATAGAACTTTTTATATATTTTTGCATAGCTTATTTAATATTTGCTATTCGACATGATAAAAATATTCTTCGTTGTATTGATGATTATAACCTCTTTTAATGGGGTTACAGCACAACAGCCAGCCAATTTCGATGCCTTGATGCATGAATATAAGTTGGTCGATATCCATGATATTGCCCCCGATATTCTCGTTGAGCTTAAATATTCAACCGAAGATAATTTTGTTGGCATGGATATGTATGGAGAATTGGATCGCGCATACTTCGAGAAAAATTTTGCAGATAGGGTAGTCGATGCGCAGAAGATACTAAAAAGACGCAATAGTAACTATACGCTGCTTATCTACGATGCTGCCCGACCAATTAGTGTTCAACGCACAATGTATAAATGTGTTAAAGGTACGAATCTTGAACGATTTGTAGCTAATGCAACACGCGGAGGTAGGCATAACTATGGTGTGGCTGTTGACCTGACGATTGCAACAAACGATGGCACGCCCTTGGATATGGGAGCTGAGTTTGATGATTTCACTGACGCAGCATCAGTTAAGGGTTCACCAGATACCAGTGATGCATCCACACGCACAATCGAGGTCTATAGAGAACATGTTCAAGGCTTGGTATCACGAGGTATAATTGGCTATGAAGCAGCCCAAAACCGTATATTACTCCTTGAGGTTATGCTCGAAGCAGGTCTTTACCCATATCGTCGCGAGTGGTGGCACTATGAGGATATAATGTCAATGGATACCGTTAGAGCTAAATATAAACTTCTTGATTTTTAAAGTTTTAAAACATTACGGCTATAAAAGACTTTATGATGTAGAACATCATATATATGCCAACAATAAGCTTAATTCCTGAGCCAACAAGGAACGATAGCATAGAGCCAAGACCGATGTTTATAGCATTGTCTAATGTCGTTTTACTGCCAACCATCTCGCCAATTACTGCGCCGAAAAAAGGACCAAGTATAATCCCTGGTATGCCAAACAAGAAACCTACGAATGTACCTATTGTAGCACCGGTGATGCCCGCCTTGGTTCCTCCAAAGAGTTTAGTAAAATAACCCGGAAGTAGATAGTCAAGGATAACAACTATAATAGATAGTGCTCCACATACCACTAATTGTGTCATAGTTATTGTGCTACCTTGAACAAAGTAGGCACATAGCATACCTCCGAACGAGAGAATCGTACCTGGTAGCACAGGAAGAATAACACCCAATAAACCAATAGCACCTGCAATAAGCGCAATTACCATCAAACCTGTATCCATATTACCTTATCTTAACCTTGTCGTATAATTTACATTATGTTAAATAATATATGTATGTTATTAATAATCAACTATTTGATGTACTAAATGTATAGTATTTTCCAATTAAATAGCTATATGCTACTGATATAATTGTTGTAAGAATCTTTGACGGTGTTGGCCAGATATTGAGCTGTTCTACAAATAGCTTCATGCAGGCGTAGTTTATCAACATTGACCCTATAACGCTGAGCGCATAGCGGATAAGTTGTCGGCGAGAACTAAACTCAGTAACACGAAAAGCAATATTACGGTTGAGCCAGAAGCCTGTGAAAAAAGTTATTGGAAACACCAATATCAGCGATGCAATATGTGGCGATACAACAACAAAACTCAAATCTATAAATCGCTCAGCAATTATATAGTGGTATATAACAAAGTACCATAAGGTATCAAGTACCATGTTTGAAGCACCGCAAAGACCATATGCAAACATGTTGTGTGATATCAAGCTATGTAAGGGCTTGATATACAACATATCTACAAGTCGTATGATTCTTTGTGCTACACCCATTCTCCTTTATCTATATCTCTTCGGTGTATATACCCATGCTTGAGGAAAATCATCGATATGAGCACGCTTATACTCTTGACACACATTACTCTCGGAGCTTCCGAAGGCTGCTACAGCATACATACTTCCAAGTTTGAAGTAGTCACATTTTGCATCAGGCATACGCTTCTCAATATCAGCAATGGCACGCTCTGCGTTCTCAACAGTCGAGTAGCTGCCAACAACAACCCAATGGCGAATATCACTACCCTTGCGCCAATCAAGCTCTTTGGTTGTAACCTCCTCTATTTCAGTATTGCTGTTGATATTTTCTAAAGTGTCAACATTGTCTGTATTGGCTGTGATAACACTATTATCTACGCTATTACTTTCATTCAAGCTCTCGACTGAAGATGTGTTTGACTCATCTGTTACGATTGTAACAAGTTCTGTGATATCAATTTGTCTGTTATTATATAGGTACCATCCTCCGTATATCAAGCAGATTACTATGGCACAAGAAAGCACAGCCCATAAAGGCTTGAAACTTCTTTTGCGCGTGATAAACAATGGTTCGTTGTTTATGTTTAACCTCTTGATAAGTTCATTATCGCACCTGAGACTATTGTTATCAATCACTCCTACCCCACCAATCTTAAGCATGCTACCCTCTCGACTCTTATCCAACCAGCGATAATATATCTCTTTAGCTCTATTGGGTTCAACACCTGTCTCAGAGATAATTGTATCGATGAGTGAAACAGCTTCGTTATTTTGGCTTAGCTCAACGATGTAGCGAGGTGGAATAATTTGGTTGTTAGAACTGATTGTTGCTGGTTGTCTGACAATTGAAAGAGTGCCTACATCGGGTAGATGTAGGCTCTTGTGTCTAATTAATGTGTTGAAAATTAGCTTGTTAACTTCGTTTATCATCTCTAATTACTTCTTCTTACCCTTTTTCTTGTCTTCGCGCGCATACTCTCTATTTGCGTACTCCACAACAGCGTTTAGGTCCGAAACCTCAGGACGAGCAAATGCGCGAACAGTCATGTAAATACCAAAAATGATAAATGGGATACTTAGCAATTGTCCCATGTCTAAAGCCATGCCATCTTCAAATGCTACCTGACGCTCCTTAAGGAACTCTATGAAGAAACGAGCTGTAAAGATGCCTGTTAAGCAGACGCCTGTAAGCAATCCTGGGCGACGACGACCCAAGTCCTTACCGCGATACATCCAGAATAAGAGAATGAAGATTAGCATATAGCATGCTGCTTCGTATAGCTGTGCAGGATGTCGTGCAGGAATCTGCTCGATAATCTCCTGTGGTACATTGCCCGAATACTCATACCATGCACGGCGTGCATCGTGATATACGAACTTCATGCCAAGTGCCGAATCTGTAGGATAACCCACAATCTCCGAGTTGAAGAAGTTGCCAAGGCGAATGATTGCACCGCTTATGGGTGTTACGATGGCAATTCTATCGATACCCCATGTAAAAGGTAGATGGTTGCGCTTAGTAAATAACCATATACCTGTTATTATACCTATAGCTGCACCATGGCTTGCCATACCGCCAGAGCGAATATCTGTAATAATGCGCCAAGGCTCGGCGAGATAGGTCTCTGGTTCGTAGAATAGACAATGACCCACACGCGCACCAATGAAAGTGCCGAGCACAATCCACATAAATGCTGACTCCAATGTGCGTGGAGGTAACCCCTCGCGGCTAAAGGTGTAGTTACAAATGCGCTCTCCAATAAGGATAGCTATAGCCCACATTAGACCGTACCAACGAATATCAAGATTTCCGAGCATTACAAGCGTCGGATCCCAATTCCATACAATAGATAGAATCTCCATCTTAGTAATTATATTTAAATAATGATTAGTTATATCGTTTTAGCTCTCTAATACGGTGAGGCGAGCGATGACGCGCCATGCCTGCATCACCTCACTCTTGTCAATGAAGATGTCGTTATACTCTTCACGGTTGCGAGCAACCAAACGCCAACGGTTGCTATTACCCGATACCCAACGAACTTTACGCCATATAACATTGTCCGTAGGACGGTTAAGCATAAGGACATACTCGTTTCCTTGAATAACATTCTCCACCTCTGTACGCTTCAAAAATAGATCTTGAGCAGCGCTAATGGTGTCACTCATAGGCTTTGAGAAGGAGCGTATTACCACATCACAATGAGTGCGATATGGTAGCTCGATGTAGCCCGATGGCTCAATGCAAGCGATGCCTGGGAGAATATCCTCCACATCATCAATGTAGAATGGGGTCTTCTCGTGCTCTAAGGTTTGACTTTTGAGCATGTTGCCTACACCTGAAAGTAGCCATGTGCGGTCTATGTCAGGATCCTGCTTGATAATCCTATCGGCCAAGTCCTCGCTGATTCCATAATTTCCTCGGCGTATGTGATAGAGATTTTCGGCTCGCGAAAGACCTATCTGCATGGCGAATCCATTTATGGACTTACCAAAACGCTCAATGACTTTGAGTAGTCGCGACCAGTTGTCAAATTTATTTGTCATAATTTTCTATGTTGTTCATTTTCGTTAATTAGCCGAGCGATTGCTATAACTTTACAAAAAAATATCATATCTTTGCGCCACGGCTCCGTAGTTCAATGGATAGAATTTAAGATTCCGGTTCTTACGATGAAGGTTCGAATCCTTTCGGGGTCACATGAGAGGATTATTCGACAGCTGTTGGATAATCCTTTTTATTTCGCCCCACACTCTCTCCAATTAATAGCGCAAATATACCACAAAATTCTGTTGCTTAAAATTTTTTTACAATAAAAAATACAGAAAATATAGAAACTCCACTAAAACCACACCGTAAATCAAGCGCCAACAAAGGAGGACTTATATTCAGCTATTTTTACAAATCGGTTGATGCTATATTTTCATTTTATCTAAACAATGTCCCTTGATGAGTGTTGTTTGTTTGGAAAATATTTCATACATTTGTGGTGCTATTCAGATAGAATAGTGACATATAGAAAGTGTTTTCGCAGTCCTTACAAGAAAATGTGGAAGTTTTCAAAAGAAGAGGACAAACGAATAGCACTCATTTCTTGTATAGCTATGTGGCTATGCACACTCTTGTGCATCTACCCCATACTATCCAAGTGTGGGGCATTGTATCGTTTATTCTTCTTTAGGTCTTTCCACAACCTTCTTGTAAATAAACGGAAATCAACTCCACACTTTCTTTATATATACTAATCCACCGCAAAGGAGTTGTACGGTAACACAAACAATTTTTATGAAAAAATTACTTTTACTATTAGCTCTATTTGGAGTGCTTTGTAGTAGTTGCTCCAAGGAGGGTGACGAGGTAAGCAATCCGCAAGAACCACCTAAAACAGAGGAAGATGTACTTATTATTGATGGCGATAGAAATTATGTTGTCGATGCCTTAGGTGGAGAGCTCGTCGTTAAGGTTAAGACCAACAAGTGGTATGGAGTCTTTATTCCGGAGGAGGCATCATGGATAACTCTTGCAGACACACGCTCTTTGCGCGAGGATGAATTGACTTTTATTATATCCCCGAATGAAGAATTCGCTGTACGTTGTGCAACACTTACTTTATCCGTCGACTGGGATACTTTTCAAGAAATTACAATCATACAAAATCCTGCCTCAATAGATATTCCTAATAATCAGATTTGGTATACATCTACCAATGGTGAAATAATACTACCATATATAGGTAGAGGTAATAGTTATGCAGACGCACTTACCTCTTTCGGTGCAAATATCATTTCAAATACCTATGAGAATGGTAAGGGTGTTATCACCTTTGATAGTGATGTTACAAAAATTGGAGAGTGTGCATTTTGTGGTTATTACTCTTCGCCTCTTCTACCCGACTCTTCAGAGGAATATGAAGGATATACATTGTGTAGAAACCTAGCTACCATTCTAATTCCTAATAGTGTGACAACAATTGGGGATGATGCATTCTGGAATTGCGATTCTCTAATAAGCGTAACTATGCCTAATAGTGTTTTAACTATTGGAAGTGGTTCATTTAGAGGTTGTTATGATCTTATAAGTGTAACTATTCCTGATAGCGTAACTTCGATTGGAAGTTTTGCATTCGATGATTGCTACGACCTTACAAGTGTAACTATTTCTGATAGCGTAACTACGATTGGAGAATGTGCATTCCGTTATTGCAGCAGCCTTACAAGTGTAACTATTCCTGATAGCGTTACTACGATTGGAGATTATGCATTCGGAAGTTGCAGCAGTCTACAAGAGTTTAAAGGTAAGTTTGCGTCCGAGGATGGTAGATGCTTGATTATTGATGGTACACTTAATTCATTTGCTTCTGTGGGACTAACTGAGTATACTATTCCTGATAGCGTAACTTCGATTGGACGTTATGCATTCTCTCATTGCAGCAGCCTTACAAGTGTAACTATTCCTGATAGCGTAACAACGATTGGACATCATGCATTCAGTTATTGTAGTAGCTTAATAAGCACAACTATTACAAATGGTGTAACTACGGTAGAAGATTATGCATTTTGGCATTGCGAAAGCCTAACAGATGTGGTTCTGCCTAATAGCGTAGCTACTATTGGAGACTGGGCATTCGAGGGTTGTAGTAGCCTTACAAGTGTAGCTATTGGCAACGGTGTAACTGAGATTGGTTGTATGGCATTCCTAGATTGTACTAGTCTAACTAATGTATATTGCAAGGCTATAACTCCGCCTACAGGAAGTATAGGCATGTTCCAATCGAATGCCTCTAATCGTATAATTTATGTGCCGAGACAATCTGTAGAATCCTACATTAGTGCGGAGCATTGGAGAACATATGCTAGTTATATTTTGGGTTATGACTTCAAGGGCGATGATGAAGAACCCTCTACCTCAAATAATATTATCACCTACACCGCAACATCCAAGGTTGAGCCATATAGTGGCGAGCGTAACAATTACGCTGATGCCCTAACATCCTTTGGTGCAAACATAATTTCAAATGAGTGGGATGTTACGACAGGCAATGGCGTTATAACATTTGATGGTGATGTCACAAAGATTGGTTTATGGGCGTTCGGTAACTGTATTAATCTCACGGGTATAACTATTCCTAATAGTGTAACTGAGATAGAACAATTTGCTTTCGAACATTGTATATTTACAAGTATTACCATACCAGATAGCGTAACTACAATTGCAGATGAATCATTTGGTGGTTGCTCTCATCTATACGAGTTCAAAGGTAAATTTGCATCAGAGGATGGTAGATGTTTGATTGTTGATGATGTGCTAAAAGCTTTCGCACCTGCTGGTCTAACTGAATATACTATTCCATATGGTGTGGTAGAGATTGGTCGTGGAACCTTCTTCCGTTATAACGGCATTACAAGTGTAACTATCCCCAATAGTGTAATAAAGATTGGTTTTGCAGCATTTGAGGATTGTTCAAGCCTAACACATATGGTTATTCCTAATAGCGTTACGGAGATTAGTGAATATGCGTTCAATAGGTGCGATAGCCTTGATAGTATTCATTGTACATCTACTATACCACCACACTTAGGAATATTTGCATTTTGGAATACTAACACAAAAACTCAACTTAATTGCAAGATTTATGTCCCCGCTGAGTCATATCAGGATTATATAAGTGCAGATAATTGGATGGAATATGCAGTTAATATCAGACCATACGACTATAAAAATAACTGCACTATAGAATCAGGCGTATCCGAAGATACTGTGCGCTGGCTTGGTAAGTGGAACTCTACGGTTAATTGGACATATTGTCCTGAGATGGGATGGAATGATGAGCCTGTAACATTTGAGATAAATATTGAGCATAACACCGTTGCTCCTAACCTTGTTAAGATATATGGTTTAAGTGTTATTGTCCCTACAATTGCTGTTGATGGTATTGTTAACAGAAATGGTGACCTTGTGATTCTAAATTACAACTATGCAGGATACGATGGAGAGTGGAAGTTCTACATGTGGGCACTATCTGAATCTGGAAATCTATCATATGATCGTCAAGCTGTCTATACAATGAGTATGGATGAGAGTGGTAATGTTAGTTGCAATGTAGGTTCACTCAATGGCTCACCATATCTTGTGTTCGATATATTTGCATATAATACAAATACTGGTGGTATCTCGTGGTACGACAGCAGTCTATCCTACTACTCTGGTCCGATGAGTTGGATGAAGATTGAGAATGGGCCTGCAGCACTAAGCCGTTATTCAGCCACAGTACCATATAGAGCCAATTTCCAACCACAAGAAGACACAGGACTAAAGGTGGTTGAGTAATCTGGTTAACTGGAGAAATTACCCTTATGGGTAATAGATAAATGGGGCTGACTAAAAAGTAACTTAGCCAGCCCATACCTAAGAGAGTGAATAAAAAGATGTAGTTTTAGGCTTGCGAAGCCCGAAAAAGCGGAGTTTACTGAGCGTAAATGAGCTTTTTGAGGGCAAGCGTAACGACAAAATACACTTTTTATTCACTCTCATTTTACTTTATAAACATGGCGTCGCAGAGACTACACCTTTGAGGCAAAACTTCGTAATGCCTCGACTTTGCTTAGGTTCGGCATAGTGAAACAAGTTTTCCTCTGCTCTCACATTAATTGCAAAGTACACCTTTCACCTCATAAAATTAGAGGGTGTCAAACAAACTGCTGGACACCCTACTAATTTATAAATATAGCTCTTTTACTACTATCTACCCGACTCAGATATCTTCTGCTTAATCATCTTGTTAAGTTCGTCTGCTTTGAGTAACTCTTCAAGTGTGAAGTGCATGCGATAGCGCCAGTAGTGGCGAGAGTTTGCAGGCACATTGATGCGTTCATCGTGTGGGTTCTCTCGGCGAAGCTCACCGTCCATAGCTACCCAATCCTGCCATGGCAACACTGTAAGCATTGCAGGAGATTTGAGGTGCATTGCTACAACTTGCTCGCAGATCCAAGGCTCGCAGAAGTATGGTGCCTCACCCCATGCGCCAAGGACATGGTTGTAGAAGCGCTGTGTAACACCACGATCCTCCTCCCACCAAGCACGGAGTGGGTTCATGTCGTGTGTACCTGTGGTGCATATTGATAGGTATGGATAGTCGTAGGTTGAGCCGAACTCGATCTTAGGATCCTTAGGCATACGCTGAATCTCAAGCGATAGAATCTGCTCCCCTGACATCACAGATGGAACGCAATCAGGAATCATACCCAAGTCCTCACCGCACACAAGCATCTTGGTAGCCTCGGTAAGTGGTGGAAGTTTCTTGAGTGCTTCCCACTTCCAGAAGTCGTTGTGACGGCGATAGAAGAAGTCATTGTACAAACGGTTATATGCCTCCTTCTGGTCGTCAGATAACCACTTATAACAATCTGTATTATAAGCAGTAATACGAGGGTGGAACTTACCCTTTTCAATCTTGTCCTCCACAAAGAGTACATTGTCTGTCTCTGCAACATTGCCTACATGCCAGCCCTCGAAGCGGAAACCGTACGATGCAATCTCCTCGTATGAATATGGCAATGCAGGGTTGAAGCGACCAAGTAGCGCGTTGACTGCATCGAGTGGAATCTCCCAGATGCGGAAGAATCCAAGGATATGGTCAATACGGTAAGCATCGAAATACTCTGCCATCTTCACAAAGCGAGCCTTCCACCAAGCGTAGCCATCCTCTGCCATCTTAGCCCAGTTGTAGGTTGGGAAGCCCCAATTCTGACCCATCACTGAGAAGTCATCTGGTGGAGCACCAGCTGATGAGTCCATGTTGAATAACTCTGGATATACCCATGCATCAACACTTGTACGAGAGATGCCAATTGGAATATCACCCTTTAGTACAACACCCTTTGAGTGGGCGTAGTCGCGTACCTCGCGTAGCTGCTTCGATAGGTGGAACTGAAGGAAGCAGTGATACATAACCTCTGCGTTATGCTCCTTCTCATATTTTGCAGCCTTAGCCTTGGTGTACTTAGCCATAGCACCCCATGCACTAAAGTCAGGCGTACCCTTCTCATCGCGCAAAGCACAGAAGATAGCGTATGGGCGTAACCACTCCTCGTTAGCTGCCATAAATGCTTTAAACTCCTTTGATGCAAGGGTCTTTTTGCCATCCTGTGTGTAGATAAGGTGAAGATACTCGCTCTTGGCGTTATTCACACGCTCATAATCTACATTTGGCAACGAGTTAAGTTCCTTACCAAGCTCCTCGAAACGCGCCTGTGCCTCCTTATCCTTAAGCTCACCAACAGCTGGTAGGTGTAGGAACTGAGGATGTAGTGCAAATGTTGAGTTGGCGTTGTAAGGGTATGAGTCTTGCCATGTGCCTGTCATTGTGGTGTCGTTGATAGGCAAAATCTGAATGATAGACTGACCTGTAAGTTCAGCCCAGTCAACCATAAGCTTGATATCGTTGAACTCTCCAACGCCGAAGCTTGACTTTGAGCGCAATGAGAATACAGGTATCGCAACACCTGCACCACGCCATGGTGCCATATCAAACTGTGGACGCAAGCCCTCTACAACCAATGCCTCATTGTCCTTGGTTGTCTCATTGAAGTAGTAATTCTCGCCTGACTGCCATGCAACTACATCGCCGCTAAGAGTGTCAACGATGACAAATTTATAAGCAAAGCCAGCCTTTGGAGTCTTGATACGCGCACTCCAAATTGGGAAGTTAGCATCGCTCATCGCAATACCCTTCTTTACATCCCAATTACCTAAAGCTTTACCTTCGCCAACCATTACAACATGCTGATTTGTACGAACTACTGCAATGTCAGCATTAATGGTTATGTAACCCTCAGCAACATCCTGAGCCTTCTTAGGCTTCTCACGGTGGAATACGCCATCGGTAAACATTGATGAGTGGAACGAACGATCTGCAGGCATGTCGAACCAGCGATCTAATACACGCAAATTTTGCGCCTTTTTATCAACTTTGAGGTAGTGCTTATCACCCCACTCCTTACGCACCACCTGCTCGCCATGGCGCACCTCATAGCGATACACAAGCTCAGCAGTAGCTGTAAGTTTAAGCTCAGCACACCATACGCCCTCACCTACATAGTGCATAGGATAGGACTTCTCCTTCTCAGTACCTACAACTACATACAAATCCTCTCCGTATGCAGTCTGATACTCCAATCTAAGGTTAAGTGTCATACTTTATTGTTTATGTAATTAGTTGTTTGTAGTCAATAATATTTTGCGTAGCTCCTCGCAACTTTGTTCAGGATTGCGCGCATCGAAATTATATCCATGCCAACCCTCTCTACAAGCTGCCTCCACATTTTGCTTTCTGTCGTCGATAAAAAGCGTCTCAGATGGTTTTAGCGCATATCGAGCTATGAGGGTGTTGTATATTTTTGAATCGGGTTTAACAACATGCTCCTCGCACGATACCACCTCACCATCGAAATAATTATAGACATCTGTCTTACGAAGAAACTCTATGAATTCTAAAGACATGTTCGATAATACATAAAGTTTATATCCGGCAGTTTTTAACTCTGAAATAAGAGTCTTTGTAGCAGTTATCTCCTCTTGTGTGAGTATTGAACGACGCAAGTTCTTTTCTGCCAGCTCACGGTCGCAGTTGTTGTACTCGGCAAGATCTGTTATGACCTGTTCGAAACTTACAACGCCACGATCATACTCCTCCCAAAATCGTGGCATCTCGGGCAGAAGAATATAAGAGAAAAATTTAATAAATTCGGGCTCGAATTTTCGAGGGTCGCGCGCAAAAACCACGCCCCCTAAGTCAAATACTATGTTTTTTAGGCTTTCCATAATTGTACAAATATAGGTATTTTTATTAAAATGGACAATGTTTGGATGGATATTTTGTTGTATTTCATGGATGATTGGTGTAATATTATAGATGAATAGTCGGTTGCACATGATTGCTATTTTGTAGGCTTATTGTGGTGTGAAAAAATGGTGAAGTTTTGTTTTGATTTTTGATTTATAATTCGTATCTTTGTGCGTTTTATATAGAATATATAAATAATCAAATATATGAGTACCGAACAGGAAAAAGTGATGAAACACGAGGAGGAGTATTCGGCGTCGAATATTCAAGTCCTCGAGGGTTTGGAGGCAGTGCGAAAGCGTCCAGCGATGTATATTGGTGATATTGGAGAGAAGGGTCTTCATCATCTCGTTTATGAGGTTGTGGATAACTCTATCGACGAGGCTTTGGCTGGCTACTGTACCGACATCTATGTGACTATTAACGAGGATAACTCTATCTCGGTAAAGGATAACGGTCGTGGTATCCCGACTGACTGGCACGAGAAGGAGGGCAAATCAGCATTGGAGGTAGTATTGACAGTGTTGCACGCTGGTGGTAAGTTTGATAAGGGTAGCTATAAGGTATCTGGTGGTTTGCACGGTGTGGGCGTATCCTGTGTTAATGCGCTATCTACACTCCTCGTAGCTGAGATTCACCGTGGCGGAAAGATATACAAACAGACATACTCTAAGGGTGCGCCTACATCACAGGTTGAGATTGTTGGCGACTGTGATGATCGCGGTACAACCATCACCTTCAAGCCAGATGGTTCTATCTTCACTCTCACCACAGAGTACAAATATGAGATTTTGGCTAACCGCCTTCGTGAGTTAGCATTCCTTAACAAGGGCATCCACCTTACATTGACAGATAAGCGCGTTAAGGATGAGGAGGGTAACCCTCTATCTGACCACTACTACTCTGAGCATGGTCTTTCGGAGTTTGTGGAGTATCTTGATGCTACACGCGGTCAGAAGATTATCGAGAATATCATCTATCTTGATACTGAGGAGAGTGGCGTTCCTGTAGAGGTTGCTATGCAGTATAACGACTCATACTCGGAGAATGTACACTCTTATGTAAATAATATCAACACTATCGAGGGTGGTACCCACCTTACAGGTTTCCG
>JAEIGA010003871.1_pt1 | contig 23269 bp, 21 predicted proteins | sample 9270691 | NCBI WGS metagenome assembly JAEIGA01 (sample SAMN17057246, study PRJNA624740) | gut metagenome | biome: biome; isolation source: fecal sample | host: Bos grunniens | place: China: Xizang | collected 2019 | reverse complement strand
TGGCTATCAAGTTCAAGCTTCTTTATGAGAATTTCCGTAAATGGGACAAATATTCAGACATTATGTTTGTCAATTCGAATTTGAGATTCGTCAAAGAAACTGAGTTGTCATTTTTTTATAACGGTTTCAATGAGAACAACAGGATTGTCGGTACTACGCATTTCATGACAAGGGAATCGACCGAATATATACAGGCATCTTTTTGGATATCACAATCCGGGTTCCTTCGCGACGTGTTGTGTCCGTATATCCAACGCCAACTTGATATTGACAATGAGAATGGTGTTGTCGCAGAATGGCATGACGAGACTTATTACAACAGGATATACTCACAAAGTAAGGGTCTTTGGCATCTTGTGGACGGATACAGTAGGTTCAAGCTAATAGACAAAGCGACTTTAATTGGCAAGGAATGGGACATGCATTATAATGACCAATTGTTTAAGCTTGACAAAAAGACGCATGATATTTTTGATGTTGAGATAACAAAAAACGCGATTAAAAACATTTCGGTTTTAAAAGACAAACATGCGGACGGTTTTATCAAGTTTAAAATCTATGACATTAAAAATAAGAGTGTTGTGACTGACAGCAAGTTGATACCGTCAGATGACATGTATTTTTATCATTTGCCAGGTGAATTTATTTCTTATGAAGACGTCGTTAGGATATTGAATAAGAACAAGAAGACTTCGTTTAAAAAATATTTGATATATGCAAAAAAAGACTAATGTTATACTATTTGTGTCCCACAACTTCAACTTTGAGGTTGAGACTAATTACAGAAGAATTCTGTTAGAAAAGCCTGATGATTATGATATTGTCTTTTGTTTGCCTTCAGAATTACATGATGACAAATATTATAAGGACAGGTTTTCAAATGGTTTGGAATTTCATTTTCCGTCTGAGTTAGAAGATGATGAAATTTATGGTGACTTGTTTTCAGACGATTCACTTTGTGGTATTGATATAGATTTTTTTCGTTATGACAACGATAAGGTTTATAAGGGTTGTGATACTGATTTAGGTTTTTCTTGGGTTAATCCATGCCGAGTTTTGGAATCTTTTTATTTAGAGTGTAAAAAGAGGTATGATTATTATTATCTTATAGAGTTCGATGTATTCACTCCTGATTGGAAATACATATTCAATACTATTGACTGTAATATTTTCAGGAACAGCGATTTGATAGCCTCAGATATTTGGGGGCTTGCAGGCGATAATGGTTGGGTGTATTATAAGAATTACAGGAAAAAGAACCCTGACGATGACAGGCAGTGCATATCAGCCTTATTGTCTTTTATGAGAATATCAAACCGCGGGTTGGATTTGATAGTCTCTTCATTGGAAGATAAGATTACTGATGAAATTGCCGAGCTTTATTACCCAACGCTGTTGTATAATGCTGGTATGACATTAAGCTCATTGTCTAAAAGCGACTATTATTGTGGGGTTGAAATAGTTGACAAAAGTAATTTTGACACCAATAAACATTTTAGATGTGAGTCTTTATTGTGTGAGGTAGGAAAACTTTATCATAGTTTAAAAAAAGGTTTCAGTATAGAAGCCATATTGTATGCGGATGATGTGATAAACATAAACGATGTCATTAGTTTTGAGTATGATAACGTTAAGCCTAAATATGGTTTGTTGGTGGATAAGCTAATAAAGCATGGGTTTAACTATTTTGAGGTTTACGATGATGTTTATGTTAAAAATAATTATATAGGGCATTTTACCTCTAAGGACATCCAAGCTTTTTTATGTAGTCTTGATAAACGTGTTGCTGTTAAGTCTTATAAATATCATGACAACCCATACTCGTTGACACATTGTGGTGAAAATGTGAACATATTGCATTTGAACGCTTATTCAAGAAAACTCTTTGATATGGGTAGTTTGAACACTAATATGTTGTCAATGCCAAATGACATAACTATAATTACGCTTGAAAACGATGAGAGCAAGTCAGTTTTGATACCTCAGCTCAGACGTTCTAACATCAAATTTATAAACGCTTTCGAATTGGACGAAGAACATGAGTTGCCTAATATCAACAGTTCTAATCTGATATATAAAATTGACTATATTGAAAAGGCTCTTCATGAGGTTAAAACCAAATATACTTTGTTTCTTGACAGTAGGGATGTTATGATTTTTAATTTTGACGGTTTTATGGACAAGTATGAACAATATGGATGTGATGTTCTTTTTGGTTGTGACAATGGAGCATATCCGGATAACGTACATTTAGAATTGGAGAATGTGTATCAAGGTTTGGATAGCAGGCATATAAACAGTGGCACAATTTTTGGACTTACTGAAACCATGTTGGAATTGTTCACTAAAATGCGTGATATTAGGGTGGTTTTAGGTATAGACAAGTTAAAGGGTGTGTATTGTGGCAGTGATATTGATGCCGGAGACCAAGGGTTTATTAGAAAGCTTGCTGACACTTTTAATTGTTGGTATAATAAGACCGTAATCGGTTATGACTATAAAAGCTGTTTGTTTATGTCAGGTTTGGTTGCGACGATGTATTTGAATTATAACAATGAAATTGTCACTAAAAAACGTTATGAGTAAAGGTGTTGTGTTCCGTCTTAACAAGACGCTTGTGGATATGTTTAACATTATGGACTGTATGGGTGTTTTTGATAATGTTAAAGGAAATGGACTTTGTGGTGACATTACTTTTGTCTTGTGTGGTGATGAATCGTCATTGCACAAGCAAATGTCAATGAATGGTTGCGTTTATTTTGACGCGACTAAAAATCGAAGTAAACTGTTCGGTGACAAGGAGGTGTCTTTAGACAAGGATGTGTTGGACATTAAGTGTATTTATGAGTCATTAACTAACGTAACCACTGATTATGTTATGGTGGCTTGCGACACTGATAGTGTTGTTGGTGACGTGCCAGAGATACTTAGAGCGTTTGAAGAGTACAAGTGTGGCGCTTTATTTTCGTCAAAGCCGAAAGAAGATGGTATTATGTCATATAGCATTTTGGAAAAAGACTGTGATTTTATGGTGGATAGCAGCTTTTGTTTAGGTAAGACAAGTGTTGTGCTAGACTTATATAAAAAACTATCTGATGTGTTGGACGTGTTTAACATTGAACATTATATGGATAGATACGAATATGGTCTTGTCAATCGTGGTATGAATGGTTTTATTAGGAAATTTATAGACGACTTAAACCATAAGGTTGACGGACACGATTTTATAACATTTGATTATAGACAAAAGATATTTAAGTTATGATACCTAAGATTATACACACGTTTTGGGGCGGTGATTGTGATGTGAGGGAAAAATCTTTCCTTTGGAATTGGGAGGAGGTACTTGTGCCGGCAGGGTATGAGATTAAGGTTTGGAAGCCTGAGGATTTTACCGATATAGATTGTGATTTTTACAAAAAGGTTGTTGAGTACAAACAATGGGCCCATGCGTCTGATTATATCCGTTTTAAAGTCCTTAATGAGTATGGCGGCTTTTGGTTGGATACTGATGTTTTCGTTTTCAAACCATTTGATGAGCTGTTGGATACCAGGTACGTCATAACCAAATCACATGAATACAATGGTGACGACATTGACTTGTATTCATCTTTTGATTGGATTTGCCTTTCAGCGTTCGGTGTTGAAAAGGGTGATGAGTTGACTAGTTACGTTTTGGACGCGTATAATGGCCGTAAGTTTTCTTTAGATATGACAGGGTTTAGATACAATGATGTTGCCTATGTCTTTATGGAGGCTTTGAAGGAAAAAGGTTTGTCTATTCGTAATTTTGACGATTTCAATGATTTGGATGGGTTTTGGGACACATTGAAGGATAGTAGGTCACATGATACGAATCATGTTAATGTATTACCTTCAATGATGTTTGATTATAAGCCTACGGACAAACCTCTGCATGAGTTGATGTTTGCGTCACACAAACATTGGAATCTTTGGCATCCGTCTTTTGCTGAGTTGACAAGTTCATGTAACAAGATACCTAAGATAATACATACGTTTTGGGGCGGTGATTGTGATGTGAGGGAAAAATCTTTCCTTTGGAATTGGGAGGAGGTCCTTGTGCCGGCAGGGTATGAGATTAAGGTTTGGAAGCCTGAGGATTTTGATTGTGACAACACACCTTTTTTAAGGAAAGCTTTAAAAAACGGATTTTGGGCTCATGCGTCTGATTATATACGCTTTAAGGTACTTAATGAGTATGGTGGTTTCTGGATGGACACTGACGTGTTTGTGTTCAAGCCTTTTGACAAACTTTTGAAAGCTGAATACATTATATCATTGGCTAATGGTGGCGATTGGGAAAACAAGGATAGTTTTAACAATTGTAACATACATAACACTTTCAAGTTCTGTATGTCGTGTGTCGGATTTAAAAAGGGTCATCCTATAGTTCAGGGTATTTTGAATGAGTATAAGAAAACCGGCTATGACATAATTGACAGTGGTTATGAGTGCATGGACGTGTCTTCGTTTATGCTTAGATATTTGAATGAGAACAATTTGAATGTAACCGAACTGACTGACATTGATTATACAGAAAAACTTTATGGCGAATTGGATGAAGTGACCAAATTTGACGGAAAGAATGTGGTTTTATTACCTCCATGCATGTTTGACTATCGATATGCGGACGAATCTTTGCATGAATTGATGTATGCGTCGCATAAGCATTGGTCTTTATGGACGCCAAAGTATTCTGAGAGTATTGAAAAGGTTAAACTTACAAATAAATTAGTTGATGAGTTGACGGGAGATGTTATAGAATCTATAACTGAAAAGGTGAAGAATTTTCTGTTCAGTGAATTTAAGAAAGAAATTAAGGATACTATACTTAAATCATTGAAAGATAAATATAATGATAAGATTGATTTCGATTTAATCTAAAAAAAAAGGGAACCGATTGGTTCCCTTTTTTGTTATTTGCTTGATATACCGTTAAGTGTGAGTGTAACCACACCGTTTTCGTCTTTAACAGCAGAAATGTCTCCGTCACTTGATTTGATGTCTGTTATACCGGAAGCTGTTATCTGTATATTCTCGATTCTCTCGGTAAGTACGTCAATCTGCTTTTTCAATGAGTCAATTTCATCCTGAAGCTCACTAACGTCTACGTTTGAATTAATACTCTTAGCCTCAAAACCGGTAGACAATGTATCGTCATCAAAGAGTATTTTAACCCAATTGTTAACCAATACGATATCCTTGACACCCTTTTGTGTTTTTGTGATATCACCGATTTCTTCTTTCAACTTGTCGATAAGGTCATGAAGTTGTCTGTATGTGGCCAAACCACCCTTTGTCAGGTCTTCTTCCGTACCGATATGCACTTTGAATGTATAGTCGTCAAGTGTGATAAATTCTCTTGAATCAGGGTCTATCTTGAATACGTTACCCAAAAGGTCGATAACCTCGATATCGGTTTCCTTAGTGGTGCCGTCGGCCAATTTCCATGTGAAGTGCAGTTGTGGTTTAGGTTCGGTAACGCCTTCAGGTGTGTACATTACAACCTTAACGTCCTCTAAGAAGCTGTCCTTGATGAAGTCGTCTGTACGGATGAACTTTTGGTCATTCTTAGACTCTGATATGTCAAAGTAAATCTTCTTGTCCTCAGGTACGTAAATTACGTTGAAGTCCTTGATGGCTATCTTGTTCTTTTCCAATTCACGGTCACCCTCTTCACGCAATTCGGTTTCCTGTTCGATTTTGCTCAACAGGATGTTGTCGTTCAATTCCCTTGTCTTGGCTTCTTCGTCAATGTTTGCTTGCAGGGCCTTGTCGGCGTCATCCCTCAACTTGGCTTCTTCGTCAATGTTTGCTTGCAGGGCCTTGTCGGCGTCATCCCTCAATTTAGCCTCTTCGTCTATGTTAGCCTGTAATTTCTCGTCGTTTTCCTTACGTATCTTAGCCTCTTTAACAAGTTCGGCCATTATCTTATCGTCGGCGTCATCCCTGTCATTAGCCTCCTTTTTGATAGCGGCGTCAAGTTTGTCATCCTCAGCCTTTCTAATTTCAGCTTCAGCCTTAATCTTTTCGTCAAGTTCTGCGTCAGCCTTTTCGAGTTTTTCAACCTCGGAACCAATCTTATCGTAAAGTTCTTTTACATCTTCTTTTCGTTCATCGGATTCGGCTTTTATTGCGTCACGAAGCTTGTCATCTTCTTCTTTTCTGATGGCGGCTTCCTTTTCAATGTTCTCTTGAAGTTTTGCGTCAGACTCCTTCCTTTCACTCTCTTCCGCGTCGATGTTGTCTTGTAGTATGCTGTCAGCGTCTTTTCTCGCATCCTCCTCTGACTTTATTTCCTCACGGATTTTCTCGTCTTCCTTAATTCTATTCTCAATTTCGGTATCTAAGTGGTGTTGGAGAAGTGTGTCTGCGTTCTTTCTTTCCTCTTCTTCAGTGTCTATATTTTTTTGAAGAAGTTCGTCAGCTTTGATTCGCTCCTCCTTTTCCTTGTCAAGAGCCTCATAGAATTTGTCAGTTATGTTACCCTCAATGATTTCGGTATAGATGTCTGTTCTCTTCACCCATTCGTTATTGAGAAGTACCCACTCCTCGTCATTGCTTCCATCAGGACCGTCTTTCAGGATGACAACAGAGTTGTCAAGAAGCTCTCTCTTTTCCCAACCCTTTCCTGTCCAAGCGTTGATGAACCAATGCACTTCGTTGAATACCTTGTCGTTTTCAATAGGAAGAGCCTTACCCTCTTCTATAAGGTTATTGAAGGTTACATTATATTTAGTCCATGCGAGCGTGCCCTTGTTTCCTTCGTCGTCGATGTACGGAATAAACTCAGTCTTGTAAGGCACACCATTTATTACCTCAACATCAGACACAGGGTACTTTATGTCCTTAACTAGGCGTACGCTGTGGAAGTTATAGAAAGCTTGAATGTCATTGGTCACGCCATTGTCATATATCCTCAACTTTCTCGCATAGGCGTTTGTCATGTCGCCGTGTACACTTGATGTCCAGAATACAGCCTCTTCTCCGAAACCGTTGTGTGTCTTAGTCTTGATGTTTGAGATGTATCCCGCTGGCAGTGCGCTGAAACCGTATATGTTTGAAATTTCCATATCGTCTTCAACGATATCCCAAGGATTGTCGTAAACCTTGTTTGATGTTCGCTTTGCCTTGATTCCGAGTCCTGCGCGTTTACCTATGGGGTATTTAGCCAACTTTTCATTATTGTGTCCTCTATCCTCGCATTCCTCCAACCAGTTCAACATATTACCGTATTCCTCAGTTGTTGGTACGCGCCATCCGTTCTTCTCCTCTTTGAGGTAATCCATGATAGCCTTTACACCCTCAAAGTTGTATAGAAGTCCGTAAGGGCTAATGTACTCCTTGGTAATGTATGTGTCTCCGATTTCAACGTCTTTTGGCATTTCCGCGCCTTCGACGGTCAGGTCCACCAATGCGAATGAAGGTTGATAGAACCCGGTCATTAGAGTACCTGAAAGTTTCAGTGGGTTTGCCAAAGTTCCGTCACCGTTTATAGTGTCGTCTGAGTATACGGTTGTGAGATATGGTATCTGAATAGCCTTGATTACAGTCTCACGTCCGTTTATTACAAGATGAAGGTCGTTAGTCTCTTCGTCATAGTAACTTCCGTCGAAGTTAAGCCCGAGTTCCAAGTCAAATCCGTCAAGTTTAATCAACTCGCCGTTCACCCTTTCCAATGAGAGCGTGTTGGTGTTCTTGTCAAACAAGACGCCCTTAATGTCATATCCGCGAAGGAAATGAAAGTTACCGTCGATTTCCGCACCTGTAAGACTGCACTCTTTTGTGTAGTCGTTTTCGTAGTTAGAAATCAGCCTGTAGTATGTAATTCCTTTTTTATTTACCATTTTTATTAAAAAGTTAAATCGACAAAGCTACGGATATGGGCGGTTAAACCTCATTTCCTTGGCTAAGCGCTGTTATTGCGTTATTTTTAATTTCATTATATTCAAGCATGCAGTCATAGAACTTGAAGGTTTTTATGTCTCCTATGAATGTTCCTGCGAAATTCTTCTCAACGTCCAAAATCTTGTTGAATGGTCTGTAATAGTCAAGCCAAATGCTGTCACACAATCCTTGTGTTCCACCTCCTACGGAAATGCTGTAAGGTACTGCTTCCTGTTTTTCGTATGTCTCGTTCAGTTCGTGGAAGTTGAACATGGGAAGTTCTTTTGACACGAATTTAAGATATCCGTTGACGTAGATGTATATCTTCATCTTTCGTCCGTCAGTGTTACGGCCACATTTGTCAACATAACCGCTGACGGCCTTAATCTTGATGTTAACGGCGTTCCACTCTTGTTTTTTAATGATACCCGGAAAAGACTTTTCTTCTTGTATTTTGAAACCCTTCGGCTCATCACAATCCTTGATTAGATACCTGTATCCAATACTTCCGTCTTCATTGCACTTTACGGCAAAGCAATTTCCTCTAAGGTCGTCTGTAAAGTTGTATTTGTCCTCTTTCTCATAAAGTGCATACAACTCGTGTATATTGTTTGTTGTGTATCCCGTCTTAGTACGGTTCATGTCTATGAACATGTTTCCGTTATAAGGATTTGTCGTTCCGGTTAACAGTATCGGTCCGTAATCGTCATCACATAGTGTCGTAACACCTGTAGCGGTCCTGTTGTAGGTGATGAACTTGTTGTCGGTCTCAATCTCGAAGTAGTTCTTCAACTTGTTTGAGCGTCCCTCGCTTGTATTTATAGTGACATCCGAAATATCCTCTTCACTTTCATAGTAATCGTCGTCAGAGTATATGTTCGTGTCGCATTCGAATTTGTAACCGTCTGAATAATATCCTTCTTTGGCGCACTCAGGTGTGACAGGTTTTTCAACGAAATAACCGTCATCGTCGGCGTATTCTCCACAATTGTCTTCTTCGCACTTGTCGTTGTCCTCGCCGAAATATCCACCAAATTTGTCATCACCTAAATCAGGGAACCTGTCTTCATATTCTGAGAAGTCCGCATTATAGAATTGGGCGAACTTGTTCTCAGCCCTTGTTCCCATGTAGAAAATGATGCCGCTGTTGCCGTCGTGTGTCTTGTTAAGTGTGTTGTTTCTGGTTTCGTAATCCATTGGCCGTATTACGAGCTCAATATTCCATTCATCCTCTATAGTTGATGGAAGTGTTTGGTATTCGAATCCGAACAGCTTGAAAAAGCCTTGGTAAAATCCGCCCTTAAGTGACACATACTTGTTGTCTACCACCTCATAGTCATATGAATACTCCAATGAATTACCTGTAACAGGGTGCATGAAAAGTCTATACACGTCCTTTTCAATGTCGATTCTCGACTTGGTAAGAATATCAAGAAACTCCTTGTTTGAAATCTCGTATTTAACATACTTAATCAGGCCGTTGTCTATACCGGTTAGTCCTATGTCATATAATGAGCATCCTTCGTTGACAGAGCCTTCGTAAACATAGTGTGGCGATGATATTGCATATCTGCCTAAAAAAGTGTCAGGGTCGCTGAAGTCCATAAATGAAATCAGGCATCTGTCAACAAATGAACCGTCCAATGGTATTGAAGGCTCATCCTGTATAGACAGATTGAAATCTAAGTATTTGTCGTGTATCAGCTCAAGTCTCCTGAACTGTTCCTTGTATTTGTTTAAATTAGCCACTTAAAGAAAACCCTTTTTTAAATTAAATAGGTTTAAACAGCCGAAAACCACACGTTTCAAACTATTTAAATGTGATACAACAAGAAAACCACTTCTATGATGTTGTGGTGTTCTAATTTTTTTAAGCTTAGTAGCACATGTCAAAAACAATTTATATAACAGAAAGCCAATTGGTTAATATCATGAAGGAAAGTATGGGTCCTTATGTTTCTGACAGTGAGGAGCCTGACAATATTGGTGAGGTTGGTATTGTAAGCAAGATGGGTGACGGAAAATCAGGCAAGATGCCGACTACTGATAAGATTGGTGATGAGGTACGTTCGTCTTCAAGAAGGTTCGGTGTGACATTTAGGGGCAGACATGACTTCAACTATATGAATGAGGGCAACTTGGACTTTAAGGGTAGACAGTTTCATATAGGAAGTACGGCTACTGATTCGGCTAAGTCATGCGACGGTATAATGATGAGGAATATTTCATCTGAGAATGGAATGAAGCCTGGTACCGCTTACAAGAGAAAACATGACCTGTTGAGGAAGGGGAAACTAACCGACAGCGAGAAGACAGTACTTGACGGTATAACAAACACTTTGGACCGTGAGGAGGCTTTGTCAAGAAACAAGAAGAAGTTGGCTTCACTTAATGGTAAGAACAACACGTACCAAAAGGAGGGTGGTGATAAGAATACTTATGGCACGATAAGTGGTGGTGCGCACACGTCAAAAAATGATTATGTTTTTTGACCAAATCAAACTATTGAACTTTTTTTAACTTAAAGTATTATAATAATATGGGACAGCAATCCAGACTTGAAAAGATATCAATCGACAAGAGAGAGGAACTTGAGTTGAAGCTTGACTATACCAAAGGTATGGGAGAGTATTCAGAAGGTCATAAGGACGCCATCAGTGACGGTGACGTAAACGGTAAGGGTTCGCCTTTTGTCGGAGAGCCTTACATACAGTACAGTGACGAGAAGAATAACATATACCGCTCTACATTCGATATTGAGAATGGTGGCGGTCTTTATGACATCAAGGGTGCAGAAGGTGCTGACATGGCTTTTAAGGGCCGTGCTGGACGTGACTACCTTATGGGTGTCAACAAATACAGACCGGGTTTGGAATACGGAGAGAATTCTGTTGACACATCTGTGAACGTGAACATACACGGTCAGATTAAGGTTGAGTGATAGAAAAATGTCCAAGGAGTACCTTAAAAGGATAGTAAGGGATGTGCTTGCGGAATCGGACATCAAGGATGATGTCATTGATGCCATAAAGAAGCGTTATGAGGTGACCATAAACTATCAACCCGAAAATGAGGGCGGTAGAGGAAAGAGGGTCATACAGCCTGTTGCGTATGGGACGACAAAGAGTGGGAACCTTGCTGTCAGAGCCTATCAGCCTTATGGTGACACATCAACCAAAATACCGAGGTGGAAGCTTTTTAGGTTGGACAGGATAAAGTCTTGGAAAGGGCACAAGAGGAAAAGGTTTACCGAACCGCCGTCTGATTTTGGCAAATTCAATCCAAACGGAGACAGCTCTATGGAGAATGTGTTCTTGGTTGCAAACTTTGACACCAGCAGGTATGACAACAGTGGATTGAAGCGTTATAATGATGCAAGGCGTGTTGCTGCGGTAGAGAAAGACCCTCTCCATAATTTTAGGAGAAATGTCAGAAATTCGCAAAAACTCGGTGATGTCGACTATATAAAGAGAAATCTTGAATTATGGAAAAACAGTCAGGCTGCTAAGGACTTTCACGCCAACAATAATAACGTCAAGTCTGTGGACGCGATGGAAAGAACCGGAAATGTTGACGATGACAATCAGGTAACAATGAACGGTCCTGTAAAAAAAGGCGGATATGCGGATGACACTAAATTTGTCGGACCCGAAAATCACAACGACAATGTAGACTACAGTGAGATTGAGAAAATCGGTCCGGTAAACAAAGAGGAAAATTACGACGAATATGAACAAAGATAGTTTAAGCAAACACATTTCAAGGGCACAGGAGTTAATGTTGGATGATAACTTCAACATGATGGTAGAGTCAACAGCGAGGTCGTATAGAGGTGGTGATTCAGGTGGAAATGACTTAAAGATGTTTGAGCAAGCAGCTTTTGGGTCATCATCTAATAAAACGCCCAGAAAGCAATACCAAAAAGTTATGGCTGAAGACACTCCTGCAACCAATTACGGAAATCTCCCTGAATGCCTTAGAGACACCTTTAAGTCTACCCCACCTATGTCAGGAGGTGAGAGTGTAAGTGTTATTGATAACATGGACATTAAGTCTTTGAATGAAAGCGTACAGATGCAAAGACAGCCCGTACAGCCTCAAATCCCCCAAGGCTATGTGGACTACAGCATTATCAAAATGATAGTGAAGGAATGTATCGAGGAAGCCATGAAGACTAATACGCAGTCATTGAAGGGTATCAGACTTACAGAAGGTAACAAAATACAGCTTTTGGATACTAAGGGCAACCTTTATGAAGGTACTGTTGAATTGAAGAAAAAACTAACTAAAAAGAAAACCTAAAATTCTGAAAATGAAAACTTTAAGATTGTTAGGGGGGGGGTAAACATGCTTAATGGTGTTCAACTCATAAATGGTTCTGACGAATCGTTTGATATTAAAGGTCTTAGTGGGTATGACACTAAGACACTTTATTTGGTTAGAAGTAACAAAGAAGCCTCTGACGGTTATCTTCATCTTAATGGTAAGACATACGGAAGCGGTAAAGATGTGATGTCTTATGTTGACAGGGTGGTTCAAAAAGTAATGACCAATACGGAGCTTAAGTTCTTTTGTATTGAGCCCGTTACAGTTGTTATTAATGGTGAACAGACAGTCTATGACGGAAATAGTCTTGTTGATGTCTTCCTTCGTACTGATGACGAGTTTGAGCTTGTTGTTACGAGTGACAGTTCAATATCCGCCTTGTATGCTTGGCCTAAGGCGCTTGACACGTATTACAGTTGGTTGGAGGGTGTTAATGTGTTTGACGGTATCCTGTTTGACATGAATGACATTGATATGTACGCCAAGTGGAATCAGGGTAACCAAGGCTTGTACAATGTTCAGAAGGCTCAGTATGTGAATTGTATCTTTTGGTCTGACAACCCTTACATTTCAACCTTATCAGCAAGAACGAACTACACATTGTATTATTCGTCACAGTTACCATTGTTGTATAGTACGATACCAGACAACACGTTCAAGCCTTTTTATAGTGTGTACGGTGTGACAAATGACCCTAACTGGTCCAATCCTGTATATAGGGAGTCGTTCTCAAAGGCTACTTATGCGACTCAGGTGTTCTCTTATTATGGTGGAAGGACGATTGGTGTGTATAATATGGATTCGTCAGGATTTAACATACCTCTTCCCGCTGATTGTAGAGGCTTGATGTTTTACTCTCCCGCGATACAGCATGCGGGTGTTTTTGACGCAGCTAAAACGACTAATTTTGGTTCTAAGAGTGGTTCTTGGAGGGATGCGTTCGGTTATTGTTACAACTTGGAGACTTTGTTTATCAAGAATTTGAAGGTTAACATTAACGTGTCTTGGTCTCCAATCAGTGTGGAGTCAATTGAGTTCATATTGAGCGAGGCGGCAAACACTAAGGCCATTAGTATTTTTGTGTCTCCGTACACATATTACAGACTAACAGACGATGTTTTTGAGTTGGCTACAAGTAAAAACATTTCAATTAGTCTGATTACGACAAACTATATTGACGACAGACGTTTTTCTGATATGCAGTCTCAAATAGACAGTCTGTTAAACACTGTCGGTGAATTGAGCGCCAAGATAGAAAGCTTGACTGCGTCTATATCTATGGAAGGTGACGGCATAGAAAGTTAAAAAAAATAAACGGTGGTTTTTCAACCACCGTTTTTTGTTTTTAATTCGAAAAATGGCCTTACCAACGCACAGTTCTTTTTGTTCATGTAGTTTATTGTTCGAGTAAGCGTATGAAGCTTGATGGCGTTTGAGTTGTCGTGAATGTTAGCGGACCAATAATTCGCGGATGAAGTAAGATTGTCACCGTTTACGGACTTTAAAGATTCATTCAATTTGTTGAAATTACATGACATGTGGTAAAGTTCTGAAACGGATGGGAGGAACCAATCGCCTCTTTTAGTTCCTGGTGTTACAAAGTCGTGACACCAATTAGCGGCCTCAAATTCAAAATCGGACTCTACAAAATCATTTGTTAGTTCAGCTCCGTTAGTGTTGAACATCAAGCTCTTGAAATTAGTATCGTCTAAAATGTTTTCATTTTCATATACAGAGCGTACAGTATTTGTTATATCCGTAAGTGTGACATCTTTGTCGTCATGCACGTAAAACGGCATTTGGAATACAAATCCTTCTGCGTCCTCAATCAAATATGACGTCAGGTCGGTCTTGTCGTCCTTTCCTGTGTAGAATTTCAACTTGGTCTGTTTTAGGCCAATGAATGTTGTGTTACTGTTTTTGTTGTACTTTTTCGGTATGACGCAAACTCCGATAGGTGTAAAATCTTTTGGTTCCAATACCTTATCAGATGTTATCATCCTTTCTCCGTTCCAATACAGTATATCGCCTGGTTGTGCGTCCGTTTCAGACTCTTCGTTTCTTGTTAATGTGTTTTGGATGTTTAGAATGTCTGATAGACTAATTTTAGTGTTAACGCCTTTTACGTGAAGATATCCGTCATTATATATGATGAAATCCTTTTCGTCTACGTTGTTGAAAATGTTTTGTATTATATTTTTAACATTCATAATGATAGTGGGTTCTTTATTAGAAATGTATGCGGGAAAAAGTTTTTTTGTAGGTTAACGTTAAAAAAAAAACTAACTTTTTTTCCCTAAATATTTAGTTAATTTTAAAAATCATCATTATTGTGTTGTAATTAATAAAATATCACATAAATATGGGCGAAAAGATTAGAATACTTGTTATCAACCACGACAACACAGGTGGTGTCGGACACTATCGCTCCATTCAGCCTCATGTGGCTTTGGAGGAGATGTATAAGTACAAGTACGAGATTACTTTCAACTCAAACCCCGTTTGGACTAATATCCCTTATTTCCTGTCTTTTGACATCATACATGTACAGAGGGGTCTTTACGAGGATATGACCGCGTTCAGAAATACGATACAGTTGATGCGCGACAATGGAAAGGTGACTATACTTGACTTGGACGACCATTGGAAGCTACCTCATTGGCATCCATTGCATTCTGCGGCTTTGCAGCATAAGTTCAGCGAGAAGATTGTTGAAAACTTCAAGGTGTTTGAATTTGTGACAACCACAACACCTTTGTTCGCTGATGTCATAAGGAAATTCAACAAGAACGTTTACGTGATTCCTAATGCGATAGACCCTTCTGAGGATAGGTATCAGATAGTGAAGACACCTTCTGACAAACTTAGGGTTGGTATGATTATGGGTTCGTCGCACAAGCAGGATGTCGCCGTATTGGGAGAGATAGCGAACAAGATGCCGAAGTCGGTGATGGACAAGATTCAGTTTGTGCTTTGCGGTTTTGACCTTAGAGGTACAAAGACCGAGCTTAACAAGGCTACGGGTAAGGTTGTGACAAGGAATATTCGTCCTGAAGAGACTGTTTGGACTTATTACGAGAAGGTGCTTACAGACAATTATAGGAGTGTTAGTGAAAGGTATAACAAGTTCCTTCATATGTACATGCCTGACGCTCAGTATCCTGATGTTGAGAATGAGCCGTACATGCGTTGTTGGACTAAGGACATGAATCATTACTTCAAGCATTATGAGAATGTTGATGTGCTTCTTGCTCCTCTTGCGAACAACGACTTTAACCGTGTTAAGTCTCAGTTGAAGGCTATTGAGTGTTGTTTTTCTAAGACAGCGCTGATAGCGTCCAATATCGGTCCGTACACCATTGACCTTGTCAGTATGTTTGGAAAGGGCGGGGAATACAATGAGAATGGTAACGCGTTGCTAATTGATGAGTCTAAGAACCATAAGCTTTGGGTTAAATATATAGCCAAGTTGGCAGAGAACCCTGATTTGGTGAGGAAATTGTCGGACAATATTCATGAGTCTTTGAAGGATAAGTACTCAATGAGTGCTGTAATCAAGGTGCGTGACGCCGCATATACTGAAATGTGTGAAAAAAAGAAAAATTAAAACCGTTACATTATGAAAATTTGTTTTACGTTAGATGATGTTATACGCGCAAAGACTGAGCGCATTTACGAGGTTTATTGCAAATTTGTAGACCAAGATAAGGATTCCGGTGATTTTAGCCGTGACACGAACGATTATTTCAGCGAGCTTCCGTTTGATACGAAGTCTGAGTATAATGAGTTCCTTTACAAGGATTATCCTTTTGAGATTTTTGGGGAGGCCGAGGTATGTGACAAGATGCTGGATAAGGAGCTAAACCTTTGGCTTATTGACATGTCTGACAAGTATGAGTTTGACAACTTGTCTTTCATGTTGGCTAATCCATTTGAGTTCAACCAATCAATCGGTTTCACATATTTCTTCCTGTCGAAGATTGCCACGAGAATCAGGGAGGTCTATCTTCCTACTGACTCGTCAACAATTTTTGACAAGTGTGATGTTTTGGTCACTGCTGACCCAAAGCTGTTGAACAACAAGCCTGAAGGTAAGGTTACTGTTAAGATTGAGACCGGCTACAATAAGGAGTGTGAATCTGACTACACTTTTGAAAGCTTGTCATCGTTTCTTAAGGATAACACTGTGATGGATTCTATTTTGGGCAAGTAAAATTTAATACATTATGGCAGATAATAAAAACAAAATCGTATCCAATATTACTGCGGAGTTGGATAAGCTTGAAAGCAAGAAGTTTACTCTGTATTTTTATGTATTCGACAGTGAGGGTAACCCTAATGCGTCACTTTCATACATTTATGACACGGCGTGGAGTCTTAAGGAATCAGGGTATGATGTGGTTATGCTGTATGCGACAGAGAAGGGAAAGGATTTTATAGGTGTGGCTGATTGGCTTGGCGAGGAATACGCGTCTATCAAGCACGTTAACGTGAAGTCTAACCCAAAGGTTGCTCCTTCTGATTTCTTGTTCATGCCTGAGATTTATCCGTCTGTAATGTATGACACGAAGTCTCTTCCTTGCAAGAGGGTCGCTATCATTCAGAATTTCGGTTACATGATGGATATGTTGCAGCCCGGCGCGACATTGTCTCAGTATAACATACACGATTGTGTCACTACAAGCGAGTATATGAAGAAACGCATATTGAGTGTTTTCCCTTACATGAATGTCATTGTGGTACCACCTTGTGTCAATAAGGTGTTCGCCAAGAGCGAAAAGCCTCAGAAGTTGATAGTGAACATAGTCAGCAAGTACAAGAGAAACACAAATGAGATTGTGAAGTCGTTTTTCTTGAAGTATCCAATGTTCAAGTGGGTGTGTTTCCGTGAACTTTATAACCTGTCAAAGTCTGACTTTGCAGAACTTCTTCAGGAGGGTGCTTTTACGCTTTGGCTTGATACGGAGGCAAGTTTCGGTCATTCAGCCTTAGAGGCTATGGCTTGTGGTAACCGTGTGTTGGCTAAATTGCCTGAAAATGAACTTCCTTGGATAAGTGATGGTGACAGGCTGTCGTCTAACTGTGTGTGGTTCAATACTAATATTGAGTGTGTCGACGTTTTGGGTTCTGAAATATACAATTATCTTAATTGTGTCGTTGATGAGAGTTCGGTAAATAGCGTTAGTGAAACCCTTTCAGACTATACGCCTGAGAAATTCAACGAGTCTGTCCGTAAGGCTTATATTGATAATATGGTCAATGAGCGAGTTGCACAGTTCAAGGAAGCTCTTTCGGTTGCGGTAAGTAAAGATAATAGTTTGGATGATTAAATTTTGGACGAATGAAAGATTTTAGTATTATAGTACCGGTTCGAGAAGGTGAGTCTATTGATAAGTATAACTCTGTATTCTTTACAAATGTCAAGCCATTAGTTGAAAAGGGTTGTACAATAGTATTGGTTGGTGAAAAGTCTTGTTTGGAAAAGTTGTCTGTTGTCGCTAAGGAATATTCTGACATCAAGAAGAGTAAGCTTATAACGGTTGACTCTAATGGTGGGTATTATGCTATGTTGAACGACGCTGTCTATCATTGTCCGACAAAGTATTTTACGGTTGTGCATATAGAAGACACTTTGGCCCCGTTTTGGTTTGAAGTTGTCAAGCAGCATGTAGCGTATTACGGCTTGAAGTATAGTGCTTATCTTCCCGTTACTGAAAATGTTGATAATGGTGACAAGTTTGTATGTTTCTCAAATGAGATTGCGCTGTCAACATCCTTTTCAGATAATTTGAGCGAGATTACTTTGGAGTCTCTTGATACTTATTTCAATTATACCCTTACAGGTGGTGTATTCAGGACTGAGGACTTCATTTCTTGTGGAAGACTTAAACCTTCAATGGGTTGGGGTACATTGTATGAATTCCTTTTGAGGTATGTTTACAATGGTTTCAACATTTATGTGGTTCCGCGTGTGGGTTATACAAGAAACCTTGGTGTAGAAGGCAGTTTCAAGGATGAAGTAGTTTATCCTTTAGGCGGTTCTGAATACGATAAGATGATTGAAAAGTGTCGTAGTGAGTACCTTTTCAAGAATGATAGGACCGAAGGCTGATTATGCCTTCGGTGAAAATAACCGCGGTAGCGTTGTTGTTTATTAGACAGTTTGATGAGTAAACGAGATAAAAAGTCATCTGATGAGAAAAATTATTTTGGTAAGATAGAGGAGGATGCGGTAGTTGAATATTTGTCTTCAACCGATGACTATGAGCGCGAGCATATATACAACACTTATTTGAGAAAGCCCATATACAAGCTCATAGAGAGTATCATGAGGAAGTACAAGTTGTATATACCTGATGAGGTTTTTGAGGACACGTTCAACGATACCGCGTCATACCTTATGACTAAGCTTGAGAAATTCAAGCCGGGTAAATTTAAGGCTTATTCCTATTACGGTACAATCTGTAAAAATCACTTGATTGGTAGGATTAAGGTGTATAACAAGGAGTTGATTCGTTATCCGTCATATGACACCATTTCAAAGGATATTGTGAATAACAGAAAGTATTCGTTTGACCCTAACGAACTGGGTAATATCGCCGAGGAGTGTGTGGAGGGTATGGTAGATAGAATCAACATGATGATAGGGAATCCTGCCCGTTTCGGCCTTAGGGAGAACGAGATTAAATTGGGTAAGGCTCTTGTCAACCTTTTCACCAATTGGGACTATGTGTTGACTACTGAGGGTTCAAACAAGTTAAACAAGTCAACCATACTTTTGTTTTTGAAGGACAGTACCGGTCTTGACACTAAAGGCATCCGTAACAATATGAAAAAATTCAAGAATGAGTTCATTTCATTGAAGAAGGACCTTATTTCTTGAAAAACAACACTCTCAACTATTTATAGTCATGGGTTCAGAAAGTAAGAGGGTCGTCATACGACTCAACAACGAAAACAAGATTGAGGCTTTGCTTCAAGAGACATATGACTGTGCATGCCGCCAATACAATCAGATTCAGGATGAAATCAACAAGATTAAGAACACGACAGTAGTGAACAATCTTGACATTGACGGTAAGGAAAAGTACGCGAAGGTCATCAACAACTACCTTACTCTTTTAAGTAAGGTGAATGGTCAGAAAATGGATATTGCCAAACTTCTTAGCGAGATTGTTAAGCATTCAGGTAATGTTGGTGACGCGTTAAATAACATTGACGCAAAGAGCAGCACGCTTGATATCGAAAAGTTAAGGAGACTTGCTATAAGTGCGTCGGAACAGAACAAGGATAAAGAGGTTTACAGCATTAAGAAATGAGTACCAATTTCAAGAACAAACTGAAGGCGTCATACAAGAAAAGTGTCAAGACTGCGTTGTCTGACCTTTCGGCTATGAATACGCTTCTCAACAATTACCCTGTCAGCAGCAACACGAATCCGCTGCTGATGGATGGTACGTATGAGAATTCAGTTAATTTCTCTATTGGTATCTTGAAGATTCTCGGTGTTACAGAAGATGAGATTATCAATTTTTTCGTAAGTCTTTTCAAGTCTGACAATGAGGGTTTTCTGAATGCGATTGAATATGCTGTTAAAGGTATATTGTTCGCTAACATCAAGAAATTTTTTGATTGTGACATAAATCCGCTTATACCGAATTCGCTTATTGAGACTACGTTTGATGGTAATTATGAGGAGAAAGGTGTCATGATTAGTCTTGATGACATTGACATAATGCGTATATTGGACAAGTCTCCTTTTGAGACACCTGAGACCGCAAGGAAACGTAACAGGTCGGATGTTGGCGGAAACTATTATTTCGACGTGAACGGTTATGTGCCTAATGACATTTGGAAATCATCGGATTTTAATGGATACCTTTGGTATATAGTTAACCGTGACTTCATAGACAATAAGCGTGCCCTTTATTGGGACAACAGAAATATAGGTGGTGTATATGATTACCTATCCACAGACAATGACGCTAAGGAATTGTTTTATTCCGACTTTGATGAGTATGGAACACATTTGCTTGAATCTGTTAAACATAAGTGTAAGTTACAGAAATTTCCTATAATCAAGTGTCGTTATGTGGAGGGTGACGGAATTAATACTACCAATTCTATACATGCGCTAATCAGTGGATATTATGCGAACCGAAAGATTATCGGAACCAATCGTGCGGTGATAAGCGCTAACGCTACAATTTTCGAGTTCAACAGAGACTTTATTAACAGTATAAAGCTGTTTGACAGAAAGACGCTAATAGCCAATATAGTTAATGCGGTTGTGGGTATAACAGCGTCATTTAGTGTCAATCTTAGTAACGAGGAGAAGGTTATTAAGGGTTTTATAGAAAAGTCGGTAAGGAAAATCATTTCAGTTGACTCGAATGAGATTAGTGACTGTTATTTCAAATTCAGTGATAAGGAATACATTGAAGAATTAAGGAAGACTGAGGACAAATATGTCAATGGTATACATTTGTCTGACGGAAGTTTTGTCGGCTTTGAGATTAACGACTCTGACATTGATGAGATAAACAGTCTTATAGCGGAACTTGAGCCGAAAGATGGCGGTGTCCTTTCAGGAGAGGAGGAGACACAGTTAATTAAAAGCGTCTTCACTTCCGTTATATCCAAAATGAAGAGGGATAATGGAAGCGTCGACACAAGATATGCGCAGTTTAGTTTTGGTTCGTTTATAGTAGACAAGTTGCTAACAGAGACTGTTCAGCAAATCGTCATGTCCATTTTGACACCGAAAATCGGTTTTCTTTTCATGATAAACAGCGCTGTAATGGGTGACCTTCTAAATGTGGATGGTAAAGAGGATTTCAAGTTCAAAGGATGGAAAGACTTTTTGGAGAACATGCCTAACCTTATCGCGGACATTATAGCTAAGGTTAAAGATGTGTTGTTGGCTTATATCATGGATAATATAGAAATTATTCTGTCTCCATTGCTTTTAAGGTATCAAATGCTATTGTTAAAAGAAAGCATTAACGATTGGAAGACCTTGATTAAGCAGGTACTCACGTCTTGTACTCTTTCAGGTGTGTTCGGAAGAAAGTCTAAGAATGTTTACACTATACTTGAGATTGACAATGTTTCAGGTGCTGACATATATGAGGAGGACATCAAGTCCTTGATTAAAAACAATGGTTGCTAATGGCTGAGGTGAACAAGAAAAACGGTACAGATAATGCGGGTTTTTTGACTAATGTATCCAAAACGATAAAAGGTATTTCCGAAGGTATAAGCAAGATGATAAATCTTACGAGGCCTACGCCCGCAATGCTGCCTACGGCCCTTCTTTTGTGTACTGCGTTGAAAAGACCGGGACTTTCGGCTTTAACCATAGCGTCAAGGGTTATAGCCAAACAGGAGTCGGAAGGTTTGGCTTTTGGTCCTATGCCTGACGGCACACAGAATGGCTATGAGACTTTTATTAAAATATTGGTGGAAGAGATAGTACATGCTATTAAATTTGAGTCAAGGGGTGATGTGGTCATTCCTGCCGGTGCGATTGTTTCTCAGGGTATGGTAGCCACATCAAACGGTACATTCCCGGTTGTTGTTACTAATTTGATTGGTAATGGTCATAGTATACAACGGTAGTTGTTATAAATTTGATTGATAAACTTGTTTCTATAATTTCTTAGCATGGTTTATATAGGTAAAGTTGTTAGTACGACCGATAGTGAGGGTTGTGACAGGATAAAGGTTTTTATACAGAATATCGACAAGGACGCTAATGTTGACAAGCTTCCTTATTGTCTTCCGTTGATGCCTAAACTTGTGCAGGTTAAGCCTAAGATTGGTGAGATGGTGGTGATAGTGCCTTTGAACGATGAGGATATATACAATTCAAAGCAAAGGTTCTATATCGGTCCTATCATATCTCAGAAAAACCGAATGTACAAGGATTTGGACTCTACCTCACTAACAGGTTTTAACACGTCGAAGACAAAGCCTTTGGACAATGATGAGAAGACGAAAAGGTCTAAGGGTTGTTATGGTTCCGATGATGACGTTTGCATCTATGGCAGGAAGAACTCTGACATTCTGTTGGGTGACAACGATGTAATGATTAGATGCGGTTCAAGAATTGTAAAGACAGATGGAAACACAGCTCCTGAGAGTTGTTTCAATGAGGAGAACCCGTCATTTGTCAAGCTTGAGTATCATGAGCAGCCTGAGTCTGTGACTAAAAAGCAGTGGGACAACAACAAGAAGGAATGGGTTGACAAGGATTCCAAATATAACAGCGTGTCGACAGTGGTTGGTGATGAAATCAATTTTATTAGCACCAAGGATTACCAAAAGGAGGTTACTGACGGCAAGTCAAAACAGATTACCTCTGATGACATGAAGGTACTGATTGAAAATTGCCACCCTATGGTTTACGGAGACAAATTGGTCGAGTATCTTAGCCTTTTGAGGGACATTTTCATGGCACATGTGCATAATTGGGGGCCGAGCAAGCCTGTATTGGACCCTATAAGCCATAAGAAGTTGATGGAATTCGACTTCAATACAATAATATCTGAAAATAGCAGGGTTTCATGATGAAGGTTACAATAAACAATGATATAGTCCGTGTTATAGTGAAATACTTGGACAAGTGTTACACTAAGGAAATAGTTGACACTATGGATGTTGGTGGTAAAGTGAAATCGAGTGTTATAATTAAGCCTAAACTACTGACAGATTATGAATATCTCAAGCCAAAAGAACTTTTGATAGTGTTAATGAACGAATTCGGTTCTAAATTCGTTGATGAAGGTTTTATCAAAAAGCTTTTGTGGCAAATTATTAAGGATTGGTGTTTTGGCAAGATAAACAAATACGGACAGTTAAGTGTCAACCACCTTTGAAAAAAACCGCTCACTTCAAAATGAGCGGTTTTTTGTATTCCTTTTTAGGTTCGTTAACAATGTTGAATGTGAGCTTGTTCTTGAATATCTTCACGCCACCGTTAAGTTTGCATCTTATGTCCAAATGGTATTCGTTCGGTACCAAAGTGCTTGTG